>Ga0123354_10004485_pt1 | contig 19802 bp, 8 predicted proteins | sample TergutLab28metaG_2_FD_97872 | JGI IMG/M metagenome (GOLD analysis project Ga0123354, IMG submission 97872) | Labiotermes labralis P4 segment gut microbial communities from Petit-Saut dam, French Guiana - Lab288 P4 | ecosystem: Host-associated > Arthropoda: Insects > Digestive system > Gut ...
ACTCAGTAACGACAGTACAGGTTTTTTTGAATTTCCACCCTTGTATAATGCCGGCGAACTTACCCTGCACGTGCGTAGCGGCGCCGCTAATCAAGCAGGTTATATAGCTCTTCAACAATTCGATGATGAAGATTGGACAACTTTAGCTTATTTGGATACGAAAAAACAAACCGATTTCAGCGCTAATTCTATTGACGAAATTATTGTTTATCCGATAAATATCAATGAAGAAGTGAAATTGCGTATTCAGGGAGGAAACAGATTTACGCAAATTTTCAGGGTGGATATTACTCCATACGGTAGCGTATCGGGACTAAAAAATATGCAGCCGAATACATTCTATGTTCACGATCGCAGCTTGACAGTCAATGCTTCTTGTCGTGTTTCTTTATATAATGCATTGGGAATTAAAGTATTTGACAGATATGTAGAACATGCAATACTGTTTCCGGAATCCATTGGAAACGGGGTTTTTTTTCTCAAAACGGATAGGGGAGTCCGAAAAATTTTGCTGAAATAATAAAGTCGATTTTATATTTATAATTTATTTATTTTTTGATTGACAACACTTTAGTAATTAATAAAATGAAAAAAACAAATTTATCACTGATTGGATTGTCTTTATTGGCAATTGAAGGAGTAGCTCAAATAAAGCCCGTGCATCCTAATTTTGTTATTATAATAGGAGATGATTGCAGTTATTCCGATTTGAATTTATATGGCGGACAGAATACTAAAACGCCAAATATAAATGCCTTAGCAAAAGAAGGCATGATGTTTAACTATTGTTTCCAGGCAGCTGCGATGAGTTCTCCAACCAGGCACTGTCTTTACACGGGCGTTTATCCTGTACGCAATGGCGCATACCCCAATCACACTTTTTGCTATGACAGTATTAACTCTTTCGTGCAATATTTCAGACCGGCCGGTTATCGGACGGCGCTGTATGGGAAACAGCATGTTGCTCCTCAATCCGTATTTTGCTATGATTACTTAGGCGAATACTCGGATGGAAAGATGGATTTTAATAAAATAGAAAACTATATTACTTCCGATAAATCAAGCCCTTTTTTCTTAGTGGTTGCATCGCATGAATCACACAGCCCGTGGACAGTAGGCGATCCTTCTCAATGGGAACCCGACAAAATTGTTCTTCCACCTCATTTGGTTGATACGGAAAAAACAAGGATGCAGTTTGTGAAATATTTGGCTGAAGTTGAAGTACTTGACAGCCAGGTAGGCAATGTAGTGAAAATTCTTAAAGAAACCGGCATGTATGATAATACCGTAGTTATGTTCCTGAGCGAACAGGGCAATTCGTTCCCTTTTGCCAAATGGACATGCTATAATCAAGGTTTGCATAGCGCCATGATAGTTACTTATCCACCTGAAATAAAGCCAAATACTACAAGTGATGCTTTGGTGGAATATGTGGATGTATTGCCTACCTTTCTTGATATTGCCGGTATCAAAGTTAAACAGGAACAATTGGACGGTAAAAGTTTCTACCCTGTGTTACAACAAAAAACGGATGAACACAAAACCTATACTTTCGGTATTCAGACTACTCGCGGAATCATCGCAGGCTCCGAATACTACGGCATACGTTCGGCAGCTACCAAACAATATCGTTATATCCGTAATCTGACCCCTGACGCCGAATTTGATAATGTTGAAACCGGTGCGAAAAATCTGGTATGGCAGTCATGGAAGATTGCAGCTCAAAACAAACCTTTTGCCGCGCGTCGTGTTCACGATTATCAGCATCGTCCGGCAGAGGAATTATACGACATCGTAAACGATCCGTATGAATTTAAAAATCTTGCCGACAATCCCAAGTATGCCGCCATCAAAAAGGAACTGAGCAATGCCCTGGATCAATGGATGTTGCAACAGGGTGATAAAGGGCAGGAAACTGAAATGAAAGCGTTAGAACGCCAGAATAAAGACAAGGGGGATGGTGATTGAAATTATTCAATAGTGTAAATCCGGTATCAAGCAAATAATAAATGAATAAAATTAATCATAACTGTTCTTTGTCCTTTGCCCTTTTGGTAAAACTTTGCATCTGACAGCCCAGTCTTGCCAGCGGACAGACAGGTCGGCAACTACATCGGGATATTTCGTTGAAAGGTCATGCAATTCGGTGCGGTCGGTTTCAAGGTCATATAATTGCCAGGTATCAGAGCCAATTTTTGATATGGCTTTCCATTTCCCTTTGATGACAGCGCAGTTATACGAATGCTCGAAGAAGAATTGGTAACCGGCTGTTTTTTGTTCATCACCCAGCAGAGTAGGCAACAAACTGACGCCTTCGAGCGGTTGTATCTTATAACCCTGATACTCTTTTGGGTATGTAGCTCCAGTTGCCTCAAGGATGGTTGGCATAATATTCAGGATGTGTCCACGCACATCGGTGAATTTTCCTTTTTCCGATTTTATTTTTGCAGGCCAATGGGCGATAAACGGCGTAGCAATACCTCCTTCTGTCGGATTGTTTTTATACAGTCGGAAAGGAGTGTTCGAAAGGTTTGCCCAGCCAATGCCATAAGAGATGGAACCCGATTTTTCCGGATCGTTGATTTCCGTTTGCAGACCTCCGCCAAACTCTTTGTAAGGTTCAGCGCAGGCTCCGTTATCACTCAGAAAGAAAATCAGCGTATTGTCCAACTGTCCGTTTTTTTCCAGATAGTTGATTAATTTGCCTACATTTCTGTCGATAGCATACACTTGCGCTGCATATACAGCCATGCGATAATCGCTCTTCACTTTTTGTTCTTCGCTGACATCATCCCATGCCCGAACGCGTTCGTCACGAGGCGAGAGTTCCGTGTTTTTATCAAAAAGACCCAGTTCGACCTGTTTCCGGAAACGGCTTTCCCTTAGCTTATCCCAGCCTTGCATGTATTTTCCGGCAAATTTCTGAATATCGTCTTCTTTCGCCTGAAGGGGCCAATGAGGTGCATTGAAAGCCAGATAAAGGAAAAAAGGCCGTCCGTCTTTATTCTTGTCAATGTCCTGTATAGCCCTGTCGGTAAAAGCATCCGTCGTGTAAAAACCTTTTGGGGCGCGTATTGTGTCGGCGCCGTCAATCAGGCAACGCGGTCCTTGAGGGTCGAAATAACTAAAGGCGCCGGCATAGCTTCCGAAATACTCGTCAAATCCACGTTGCAAGGGACGTTTGTACAGACTGTCTGATCCAAGATGCCATTTTCCTGCCATGTAGGTATGATACCCTGCACCTTTCAGCGCTTCGGCGATGGTTACGCAATTCTTGTTCAGGTATCCGCGATAACCGTCCACTCCGAAATCGAAATTATTACCGGCTTCGGTTGTCATCATGCCGATGCCGGTTTGGTGTTGATAAAGTCCTGTCAACAATGAAGCTCTGGTTGGACAACTTCTTGATGTATTATAAAAGTGGCGGAATCTTAATCCGTTTTCGGCAAGTCGGTCAATGTTAGGGGTTGGTATCTCGCTCCCGTAGCATCCGATATCGGAGTAACCCATATCATCCGCAAGCACAATAATAATGTTCGGACGCGTATCTTTCTGCGCATACACGGCTGGAATGATACAACTCAGCAATCCGATTGAATGAAGACTGATCTGTTTTTTTTTCATTGTTTTATTTATTATTTATGTTCATTTTTTATTTGCCAAATATTCGGTCGGCGATATGCCGAAAATTTTCTTAAAGCAATGCGTATAATATCCCGGCGATGAAAATCCTGTGGAATATGCCGCTTCGGAAACATTACACCCTGATAAAAGCAATTTTACCGATTCTTTTATTCGAATATTGTTGATAAATTCGGTTGCGGAAAGTCCTACTATACTTTTCAATTTTACATGGAGGAGTGTACGTCCTATCCCTACTTCTTTTAAAATTTCATTGATAGAAAAAGCGCTGTCAGACAGATTTTTTAAGATAAATTTTTCAATATCCGCGATTAATTTTTTATCCCTGACATTGGTCACGATATCGTCTAATTCCACTTTATTGGAGAAGTATAGTTTTTTCTGATTTTCTTTAGTATTCAGCAGATTTGAAATTTGTTTCCTTATCAATACCGGATTAAAAGGTTTTTCAATATATAAATCCGCACCGCTTTCATATCCTTCCAATTGCGCTTCTTCTCCGGTTTTTGATGTTAGTAGAATTAACGGTATATGGCAAGTATCCAGCGAAGTTTTCAGTTTATGCGCCAATTGTGTCCCTGTCATTTCGGGCATCATGATGTCGCTGATAATGATGTCGGGTAATTTAGACTTTGCCACATCCAACCCTTTTTTGCCGTTTTCCGCTATAACAACGGTATAAACATCGCTAAACAATTCTTTGTAGAAATTCAGCAGTTCCAGGTTATCTTCCACTATCAGCATTTTATATTGCCTGTCGGATATTTCCTTGTCTATCGGATTTTCATAAGTTTCACTGTCCTTGTTTTCAGGCTTCACTGATAAATACTTATATTCCTCAATAAAACGAGCATCGGCGTCATTATCCGAAATCTCGTCCTGAGAAAAAGCGCGGGCATCGACATTCAGTTTTACATTGAAAACGCTGCCTTTATCCGATTCGCTGCTTACGTTTATAGAGCCTTTATGCAACAGTACCAATTCCCGCGTAAGCGCCAGTCCGATGCCGAAACCGGTTTTTTTCCCTTTTGCAAAATCTTTTACCTGATAGTAATTTTCAAAAATCTTTTCGATTTCATCGGGGGCAATTCCTATTCCGGTATCTGACACGGTTAAATTCAAATAAACGTAATCAGCCTCATGATTGAGAAAAGCCGACAGGATAATTTTCCCGGAACCGGTATATTTGAAAGCGTTGGACAGCAGATTATAAACAATTTTTTCCACTTTTTCCGGCGCAAACCTGACCTCTTCGAATAAAGGCGGTATATCGACGATGTATTCAATCTCTTTTTCATCGGCTAATGCACGAAATCCCTCGCTGATATTTCCGATAAAATTCAGCAAATCGCCTCTTTTCACACGTATCTTCTCCTGCTTTGTTTCCGCTTTGATGAAAAGTATTAACTCGTCTATCAACCGGTTCATCCGCAACGCATTATTTGCAATTAACTCCATCTTTGGACGTATTTCCTGATTGAAAACATTTTTATTCAAAAACGATTGCAGCGGCGTTAAAATTAAACTTAACGGAGTTTTCAGTTCATGAGAAATATTGGTAAAAAAGTTCAGTTTCAGATTATTTACTTCTTTCATTTTCTCTTTTTCAAGCCGTTCCAACAGGATAAGATTCTTTTCCTGTTGTCTTCGCCGCAAGAAGTTATAAAGGGAAAAAGTTATGCCGGCAATCACAAGCATATAAATCAGATAAGCGGTAGTTGACAACCAAAAAGGAGGATCGATGATGATGGTAATCGATTTTGCCGACTCATCGCCTGTCCAATTGTTATTAAAAGCAGCTTTCACCCTTATCTTGTATTTCCCGTGCGGAAGATTGGCGTAGGTTATATGCCGTTGCTGACCGACGTAACTCCAATTATTATCGGTATTAAGTTTAATGGCGAAAAAAGTACTGTTTGAATGACTTAGCGTAGGGACGGTAAATTCGAGCGTAAACGATTGAGCTTGTTTGCTGTTCAAGTGAATTACATCAGTTTCCTCAATTTCTTCAATATTTTTCGACAGTGGGGATTTATTTCCATCGGGGCTAACACTTTTACCGAATATTTTAAAATCAATAAATTCTACACGAGGCGTGTATGCCGTTGTTTCTATGTCTTCCGGATTAAAAGCTATCATGCCGTTGATAGTGCCGAAATACAATATTCCATCCAAACCCTTATAAACGGAATTGTAATTGAACTGCTTGTTGGGAAGCCCGTCGCTGACCGAATAATTGGTGAAAGCGCCGTTTGCGACATCCATGCAACTCAGTCCGTTGTTTGTGCTTATCCACAGGTTGCCGGAATTACTTTCGGTTATTCCGAAAACAGTATTGGACGGCAGTCCGTTTTCCTCATTATAAACGGTAAACGATTCCGTTTGTTTATCGTACCGGCACAAGCCTCCTTCGTAGGTTCCTATCCAGATATTTTTTGTGCTGTCTTCAAAAATGTAATTGATATAATTATCAGGGATACTGTTTTTCCCGGGTGTATGGATGAAATTAGACAGATTATCGGTGTTTTTGTTATAATAATACAATCCGTTCTTGCGTGTAGCAATCCAAACATTTCCTTCTGAGTCCTGCAAGAGGTGATTAACGCTTTTAGCTCCGAATCGCTGAGGTCTGAAACGCGTAAATCTGTCAGTTTCATGATTATAAATTGCCAATCCATTGGTGGTTCCCACCCATATCTGATGTTCATTATCTTCAATCAGGGAAAACACATTATCTACAATCATATTGGGATAATTTTTATTAGAATACTGCTTAAACAGGTTTGTTTTCAGATTATACTTGTTCAGTCCTCCCAAATAGGTTCCCGCCCAAAGATTTTGGCGACTGTCCAAAAGCAATGAGTGTACATTATGATAGGAAATACTGTTGCGGTTTTTATCCGGCTTGAAATATTCAAACCGGTCTGTTTGCTTATTATAATAATCCAATCCGCCGTCTTCTGTAGCAATCCACAAATTCCCCAGGGCATCGCCAACGATTTGTCTCACCACTTTCCCCGATAAGAACCTGTCTGAATTGCCGTATTGATAATAATGGAAATGCCGGAATGAATTGGGCAAAATATTAATTCCGCCGAAATAAGTGCCTATAATCATATTATCTTCATTGTCGCGGAAGATGGCATATATTGCATTATTGTTCAGGGAATATTTGTCGCTGTAATTTTGTTTGTAATTGGTAAAAATTCCGGTATCGGGAGAATAAACATACAATCCTTCCTCAGTTCCTATCCATATATTTCCTTCAGGGTCTTCTGCAAAAGTTCTTACGCACACATCGGGAAAAGCGGCAAACGAAACAAAACGTTTGCTTTCGCTGTCGTACCTGCATATCCCCCCGTTTTCCGTTCCAATCCAGAGGCGGTCTTTGCTGTCCTTGTATAACGACAACACCCTGTTTGATATAACGGAATGGGAATCGTTGTTATCGTGATGAAAATAAACCGATTCCCTCTTCTTCGTATCAATGCAAATCAACCCTTCAAACATAGTTCCCGCCCATAGCAATCCCTCTTTATCCATTGCAAGGCTGGTGATACTTTTATTAATTTTTTTTTCGTTTTTGAGAACCGGTTCGAATTCACACTTTTGTTCATTGTATATCAGCAGGTCATTCCCTGCAGCATACACGTTATTTTCCTTATCGCAATACAGTGTTCTTATAAAGGTATTTTCGGTATCGTAATGCAATATCGATTCAAACCTGTCCATATCGCGGTTATACAAAACCACATCCGAATGTGAAACCGCCCACAACCGCTGTTTGCCGTCTTCAAAAACATATTGCATTTGATTGCTTATAATATCGTTTTCATCTTTTTTTCCCGATATATAATAAGTTAAAACGTTTTGTCCGTCGTATTTGCATAATCCGTTCTTGGTTGCTATCCAGATAAAACCTTTGTAATCCTGGCATACCGAATAGGCGGTATTATTAGGCAAACCATCATCATTCGTCAGATGAATAAAACGAATGTTTCTGTCGGCTGACAAATCTGTGAAAAGAACCAAACAGATAAGCAACAGGGCTGATTTGTAACAGTTGAGATACTTCAATACAGTATTAATATTAAGTTAAAATTATACAAATATAAACGTATAAAATTAAAACTGCGAATCTTTTTAGTTAATTATTTTGGCAATGAACAATTTTTTAATCTTTGCGAACAATAATAATAGATGTTATTTTTGGTTAACTCTAATTTTGCGATTATTTTAATAAATTTTAAATAATCCTAAAATATGAAAACAAAATTGTTATATAGTAAGGTAAAACATCTCGCATGGACAATGGGACTGATTCCCGTGATTACTCAAGCTACGGACCGACCGAATATCATCATCATTCTGGCTGACGATATGGGTTATTCCGATATAGGATGTTATGGCGGCGAAATCAATACGCCTTCGATTGATTCTTTAGCTGCGCATGGGCTTCGTTATACCAATTTTTACAACGGAGCGCGAAGTTGTCCAACCCGGGCGGCATTGATAAGCGGTTTATATGCGCACAAAGCGGGAATGGGATGGATGGCTTCCGCCTACCAGGGCGAAGGAGGTTATCAGGATGATTTGAGTAAAAATGCACTGACCATCGCAGAATATTTGAAATCGGGAGGATACGCTACTTACATGAGTGGGAAATGGCATCTTTCCAATCATCAGAAAAATGATCAGAACATCGATGACAGTTGGCCTCATCAGAGGGGATTCGACAACTTCTTTGGAATTATAGGAGGCGCCGCAAGTTATTTCACACCGAACGTATTCAACAATAACAAAAAATCGAAAGCGCCGGACGGCTTTTACATGACCGACGCAATAAGCGATACGGCTGTTGTGTTTATCAATGAACAGAATAATAATGTTCCGTTTTTCATGTATGTGGCTTATACGGCGCCACACTGGCCGCTGCATGCCCGTGCATCGGATATTGCAAAATACACAGGGAAATATGACATCGGTTGGGATCAACTTCGTCAAAATCGATTGCAAAAACAGAAAGAAATCGGATTGATTGACGACAGTTATCTGCTGACAACACGTGATCCTCAAGTAAGCGCTTGGGCAAATGAAACCCAAGCACAAAAGACCGATTTCGCCAAGCGCATGGAAATATACGCCGCTCAGATCGACGTGATGGACGAAGGTATCGGTCGGATTGTTCAGGCGTTGAAAGACAAAGGCGTGTTAGACAATACCCTGATTTTCTTCCTTAGCGATAATGGCGGTTGTGCTGAAGAAATCAGCAGTGGTGCAAGTAAACAGCCTACAGGACAAGATGACACTTACGAAAGTTATCGTCGCCCGTGGGCGAACGCAAGCAATACGCCTTACAGGGAATACAAGCATTTTGCTCACGAAGGCGGCATAAAAACGCCGCTAATCGTTTACTGGCCTTCAGGTATTACCTGTCCGACGGGCGGTTATGAAAAAAGCAGAGGGCATGTGATGGATATTTACAAAACCATCGCCGATATAACGCAAATTTCGTATCCCCAAACCTACAACGGCAATACAATCTTTCCTTTACAGGGAAGCAGCCTGTTGCCTAATTTCAAAGGAACACCGACAGACAGAGATCCCATATTCTGGGAACACGAAGGAAACATAGCCGTCCGTATGGGCGACTGGAAATTGGTAACTACTGCGGGAAATAATCCGCCGGGGAAGCTCGAATTGTATAATCTTGCCGGTGATCCCACCGAAATGAATGATTTGGCTGCATCTAACCAGACCAAAGTGCAGGAACTCTGGAATGATTGGTTCGATTGGGCTACGGCGAACGATGTTTTTCCATTATCGACGCTGAGTGATAACGAACGGCTTGAACAGGAACCGCGATATCTGAACGGAGAATTTAATGCGGGACTGTATGGATGGACTTTTAAAACACAGGACACAGGCGTTGGAACAGTAAATCTGAACTCGTCGAATGTTATTTCCGGAAAGTATTCCGCCGAAATCACCGTTTCCCAGACAGGATCGAAACCCAATAATATACTGCTGTTTTGGCCGGTGACGCTCAATCAGGGCGAACGTTGCAAACTGCGCTTTAAGGTCAAAGCCAACAAAGCGGTTACTATGATAGCGCGGTTGGAAAAAAACAGCGGTAATTATGATAAAATTATAGATGAATCGATAGATGTCGCCACAATGGAAAAAACGTTTGAATTTGATTCATCGGAAGTCCCTGCGACTGAGGGAAACAGGATTGGTTTTTACTTCGGCTCCTCTGTCCCTTCAACCGTATGGCTGGATGATGTGGAATTGATTTTTATCAATCAAACGGTTTTATCTCCTTCGTGGGATTTTACTCCTGTGGCAGGCGCCTCCTATAAACTCTCTTTCGATGGAAAAGGCGCTCAATTGTGGACGCCAATAAACGTCGCCTTGCGAAAAGTGGATGCCCCCGAGGAAATAATTTTTTCGCAAACAGTTTATCTTACTTCCACTTTGAAATCCTTTGAACTTCTGTTGCCGGCAGTATCGACAAGCGAGAAATTATTCGTCCAGTTCGAATACCCTGCTTACGCAGCAAAAAGTTGTATCATACAGAACATTCAATTAGATGTAGTCACCTCTTTGATTTCGCCGGAAAATCAGGAACAATCTCCCTATAAAATCGAGTATCTTGATTCGTCGGGTTGCCGGATAGTTTCTGCCGATAACAGCTTGTTTAGAGCGGAATTGTTTTCGATAAGAGGCGATAAATTAAATGAAAGAAAAGGGAAAACCGTTTTTTTTTCTTTAAAACAAAACAATGTTTATATTCTTCGCTTGACCGAAGAGAAAACACATAATGTTGTAGTTAAAAAATTATTATTGCTGTGATGTTTTCATATATGGAAAAGACATTATTAAAATTGCTGATAGCATCGCTTGTCCTTTGGATACCGGCTTTCAAATCTTGGGCGCAAACGCCGATTACAAATGCGACGGAATTAAGCGCCATCAGATCTAATCTGAGCGGCAGTTACGTATTAATGAACGACATTGATATGTCGGGAGTAACCAATTGGACGCCGATTGGAATGCCTGCAAGCCATACGGGACTTGGTACCGGTAATAATTTTACAGGAACTCTTGATGGCAACGGGTATGCTATATATGGTTTGAAATACTCCTATTCGGGAGGCGGCATGACTGGAGGACTTTTTGCACGTATTACCGGCGCTGTTAGAAATGTAGAACTCAGAAATTTTGAAATCACAGGGTATAATGATGGCTCCGGTAGCAGTAACAATGCCAGTGTGGGCGCATTGACTGCTGTTTTAGGTACAAATGGTATTGCAGAACGAATAGCTGTGATTGGCTGCACCATCACCGGAGGTGCAGACGGTAGCGGAGGTAGCGAAGTAGGAGGTATTACCGGAAGGACTGTTAATACCGGACAGACTGTCAAAGACTGCTTTGTTGACACTGCCACTACAATCTCAGGCACCAGCGATGTAGGCGGGTTAATCGGTCGTTTTGACATAGCCAACCAACTGCCGATAACGAATTGCTACGTAGCGGCAATGATGGAATCCACAAGCAGTAATCCCGTTTATGGTATCGTTGGCGGATTCAACGGGACGAGCGCCACTTTCAATGTTATTTTGAGATCTGTTTTTGTGATGGCTCAGGCAGCGCAGGGTACTACCCTGCAACCGTTTTGTTCTCAAATAAACAGCGAATCAACCTTTTATTTTGCTTGTAGCGAATATTTTCCTTCAATAGCTCCAACCAATGCAAAAACCCTGGCTGACTTGCAAGAGGAGGCTACTTATACGGATGTCGGTTGGGATTTTGATATGACTTGGACATGGGATGAATCAGGGGAATATCCTTTTCCTGTTCTCGGCAAGGCGCAACTATCGGAGGAGTGGAATGACATATACACTCCGGAAGATTTGAGAGCAATTGGTAAATCGGCTGCAAAATTGAAAATGAAATATAAATTGATGAACAATATTGATTTTACAGGCGTAACCGATTGGGTGCCGTTAGGTGTTGAAACCCTGGCGCCGTCAGCAACTGTGGGCGACGATTTTAATTTTTCCGGAACGTTTGATGGGCAAGGATATACGTTGAGCAACATAACTGTTGTGAATGAGGGAAAAGCATTTACAAGCGCCTTGTTTACCAAGTTGGCTTCCGGAGCTGTGGTAAAAAACTTAGCGCTTGAAAATGTGGATATATCCGGTGGAAATATAACGGGGGGATTAACCGGAACAATTGTTTCAGGTGGAACTCAAATCACAATTCAAAATGTCTATGTTTCCGGGAAAATTAAAGGAAAGGGTGAAGTTGGCGGCATTACCGGCAGGTATAATAACGCCAATCCCATCCTTATCAAAGACTGCTCTGTAAAGGCTGAAATCACCGGAACCGATTTAACGCTTGGAGAATTAATGAATAATCAGGGTGTTACAGTATCAACAGGCGCATTGGTAAATGTAGGAGGTATCATTGGTTCAGCCTATAGCGGACAAAAAGCTACTATTGAAAATTGTTTGGTGCAAGGCAAAATTATGGCTGTTACAACAGGTACCAATGAATTGAATCCAGGCGGTCTTATTGGATTTTCCAATAATGAAACGGCTTCTTTTAATTTAACAAACTCGGTGGTAGCAGCCGAAATCATCGGAGGCTCACACCCTTTTTGGGGAAATAAACATCTCAGTCCTAATAACGTTATGAACGTCGTTTCTTGCTATTATGCTGAAATTGGCAGTAATGACCTGTTCAACCAAGTGGGCGGATTCAGGGCGACTCTTGAAGACCTAATGGAAAAACAGTTTTATACTGCGTTGGGATGGGATCTTAATAATATGTGGAAAATAATAGTAAAATAAACTAAATTGTGAAATTATGAACAAATTACGTTTATTCTCGTTGATGTTTTTTGTATCTGTGTTTACTTGTATTTCCGTTTTGGCTGATTCGGGAATATATGTTGACGTCGCCTTTTTTGAAGCGAATCGTACCGTTACCGTTCCTACCCTTAAAAACTCAGGGTTCACTTATGCCATTTTGTTTAATATCAATGTAAGGGCAAATGGCGATTTGGCTTATAACGGCGAAATCGTGTGTTCTAACGGTCAGTATGTTTATGCTTCGGCACAGCCGAATTTTGCCACAGACGTCGCCGCCTTACGAACAAGTTTTTCTACCATCAGAAGAGTGGAGTTTTGTATCGGCGGCTGGCTAAATGAATCGTATGATCAGATAAAAGCATTAGTTAACGACCAGGGAACAGGACCTTCCAGTATATTATACAAAAATTTTCAGGCATTGAAAAATGCAATTCCGGCGATAGAAGCCATCAACAATGATGAAGAACAATGCTACGACCTGACAACCGCCGTCGCATTTCATGTGATGCTTTATGATCTCGGCTATAAAACAACGCTGGCGCCCTATACGCAAAGAACTTTTTGGCAAAATTTTGTTAAGAACGTTAACGATCTTCGACCGGGCGCAGTTGACCGGATTGATTTGCAATGTTATTCGGGTGGAGCACAAAATGCAACCAACGTCAATAGCTGGGATATGGGCGTGAAAATGACCGCCGGCTTGGAGACCTATACCGCTAATGCAGTAACAGCAATACCGAATCAATATATCACATGGAAAAACACCACTTCGATAACAGGCGGTTTCTATTGGACGTATGATCAAAACAGTTACAATTTAAGAACCTTTGCTTCCTATATCAATAATCTTTTTACGGAAGGAACGATGCTTAATACCGGAAAAATGAGAGCGCATGCAACCATTTACCCTGAAAAGAATTATGCCGGCGAAGGCGTAAATTTTGAAGCTGGGAAATACGATTCCATAGCTATTAGATTGCAAAATATAGCTGGAGCAATTTATTCGGTAAAACTTAATGAAGGTTTTGCTATTGAGTTGTATCCGGAAGACAAGCAACAGGGAGAACCCATTACTGTTGTGCAGAATGCGAATGATTTAAGCCTGGCGGAAGCGGAAAATGCCGTTTCGTGGAGAGTGACTCCCCAAGTGGATGAATCTCTAAAAAACAGGGAGGTGTTTATTAAAAACAGGAAAAGCGGCTTGTTTTTTTCTTTAGCAAATAATGTTCCAACTGCCGGAACCCTTATTCAACAAAAATTGTTCTCAGGAGACCAGTATCAAAGATGGCGGTTCCGATCTGTGAACAGTGGAGCTTACAGAATGTTGAACGGCATGACATATTTTGGAGTGCAAATCAGAAATGCAAGCAATGACGAGTTTGCAAACCTGGAGCAAAATGCTTATAACGCAGAACCTTATCAGGAATTTGTCGTATTCCCCAATGATAATTTTCACAAGTTGATTCCTTTAAACAGTATGGAATATGTTTCGGTGAAAGATGAGAATCTTGCCAATGCAAATGTAGTGCAATCCGGCGACGGATCGAATTTAAGCGCTCAATGGCAGATTTTGTCGCCAAATGAAGCTATGAAGCCACATGTCGTTTTATTCCCCGAATGTAATTTTGGCGGACAAGGACTCAATGTTGAAGTCGGAAATTATAACGCTACTGCAATGGAAGCGTTTGGGTTCATCCGGAACACATTATCGTCGGTTAAAGTCACAGATGGCTTTCAAATTACGCTCTATTCGGAAGATAATTTTTCCGGCGATCAATTGGTATTAACAACAGACAATCCGTGTTTGGACGATTTTGATAATAAAGCGGTTTCTATCTCAATAAAACCTTCCGGAGCAACCATTGACGATGATACCTATTGCATACAAAATAAAAAATCCGGTTTATTTATGAGTTTGGATGTAGAATCCGACATCAATGAATTAAAAATAGTTCAAAAAGAATATTCGGCATCGGCATATCAACATTGGCGCTTTGTTGATTCGGGCAATAGCCTGTATCAACTGAAAAATGAGCAAACAGGAAAAATTGTTGAAATAGCGGAAATAACCGGTGGTTCCGTGTTACAGCAAAATGACAACACAAACCTGCCGAAACAGGAATTCCTGTTGACCCCTGTTTTGGATGGATTCTACAGGTTTGTTTCATTTGAAACAGGATTGACGGCAGAAGGAAAACAGGAAGGAGAGAATACCGATATTATTCAGAGCAGCAATACTGATTTGGCTTCAGAATGGAAGTTAATAAAATTGTCGGCAATGAATTCAATTTCGGAGATAAAACAAGGTATCAAAATATACCCTGTTCCGGTTAATGATTTTTTATATATTGATTGTAGCGGATATAACATTAATCACATACAGGTACTTGATTTACAAGGAAAAGTAGTGTTGAATACGTATGAAAATAAAAACTTTATCAATGTATCCGGGCTGCATGAAGGAACATATATTATAAAAATTGTAATGGAAGAATCGAATACGCCATTTATTCAAAAATTTATCAAACAAAAGTAACTGAATATGAAACACCTGATTATTTTATTTTTATTTGTTGCGCGATTTATATCGCTTTCGGCGGGTGATACTTATACAAACGCCGTAATCAATCCGGGCGATTACGGATTAGACTCGTCTGCCGACCCTTTTGTATTTAAGGATGCCGACGGCACCTATTACTGTTATGTGACCGGAGCCGGATTTCCTGTTTTCTCTTCCAAAGATTTGGTTAATTGGACGTACAAAGGGAAAGCTTTTCCAAAAGCACGCGCCAAATGGGCAACCACAAATTTTTGGGCGCCGGAACTTGTCAAATTAGGCGATACCTATTATTTGAATTACTCCGCTTCGGAAGGCGCCGATACGCCAAAAAGAATAGGTTTGGCAAAATCAAAATCTCCTGTCGGACCTTTTGACGATGTAAGCTCCACCCCATTTTACAATTTGGGAACGAAAGGATGCATCGATTCGCATATCTTTATTGACGACGATGGAAGGACATACCTGTATTATTCGCTGGCTCTTGCTCAAAACGTTGTGAACGGAGTGAACCGCAGCGAAATATGGGGTATTGAAGTGAAGCCTGATTTATCAGACTTTATTGGCACGGCAAAACAATTGTTTTATCCGACCCTTTCATGGGAAAACAATGTTTCGGAAGCGCCGACAATGGTGAAACACAACGGCATCTATTATTTGATGTATTCGGGAAACGGATATGGTAACGCTAAATACGCGGTTGGCTATGCCACATCTGCATCGCCGCTGGGGACATATACAAAATATGCAGGCAACCCGATATTGATTAACGGAAATTTAGGCCCGGCAATAACCGGTACAGGACATAACAGCGTAACGACCTCTCCTGACGGAACAGAATTGATATGCGTGTATCATTCACACATCAATCTCGCCCAATTGGGCGGAGGTCCGCGTAAAGTGAATATCGACCGGATGGGTTTCTATTCGAACGGAGTCATGTATGTTAGCGGACCTACCAATACACCGCAGAATTATCCGTCGTCTTCACAAACAGCTATTCCTTCATTTAAAACAGAAAATTCATTCTTTTTTTTCCCTAATCCGGCAAAGGATGAAATCACAGTTGTGATTTCCGACTTGGAAGCCGGTAATATTGGAATTTATGATTTAAAGGGTGACGCTGTTTATTTCCGTGATTTTCCGCGTAATACCGGAAAAATCACAGTTCCTGTATCTGCATTGAATACGGGAATGTATGTAATCTGTCTGAGAACTGTCGATTGCATTAAGAAAGAAATTTTTATTAAAATTTAGTCATTAACATATTTATTAATTTAAAAAACAATTTTTTATGAAATCTAAAATTTTTACTCTAATGATGGCTGTTGCATTGCTTACCAATGTGATGGCGCAAGCGCAAACTACTGTATTGTATGATATCAACTTTAGTTCCGATGAATGGTTGGATGCGTTCGCAGCCAAAGGGTATGACTTCCGGAGTGTAGCCGCAAATACAGCTATTACTTTTGGAGATGGTACTCAAGCTTATGTGTTAACGGACCTGAATGGTGGTTTCAGCGTTAATGCTAACGGGTTTAAAGAACCGTCGCCATTTACTTCAGTATGTGGCAGTACTTTTGAGTACAGTGTCAGACTTAGAAACGGAGCTGTCACTTTTATCGGATTTCCGGAACAGATAGAAGCAGGGAAATATAAAATGACTTTGTATGTAAACAACCCTAACGCTACGACCGAAAGTACGTTTTATCTGACAGACGGCATTCCTGCTACTGAGACTTTAACGGACGGAAAAGATACAGGTACTGCCATCAGATGGATACCGGCATCTTATTTGGCAAGTGCAACCATATCGGCAGCTAATTCATATAGTCCCGGACAATTAGATGAGGAGGTTATTCTTGATAATATACAAATAGAAGCTCCTGTCAATCTGAACATTTGGAAATATGAAACACGGTTTCTGAAGGTATTCCGCATTATCATGGAAAAATATGATGACAATACGTCCATACAATCGCCCGTTAGTGAAAAAACAGACCTGTTCGTAACCGGTAAAACGCTGTCGCTATCCGGAAATGTAAATAATGGCGATCTGTCGGTTTTTAATCTTGCCGGAGGGCTGGTTTTTAATTGTAAAGTAAATTCAAATAAGGTTGATTTACAAAATATTAATGCAGGCGCTTATGTTGCAAAACTGATTACGAAAGAAGGCGAAACAATTAGAAAAGTCATTGTTAAATAAGAATATCCGGAAGAAATTCAGCGTATAAAATGAAGAGGCTGTCTCAAAAGCCTCTTCATAAATTTGAAAAAAAGGTCAAAAACATAATATTCCAAAAATCTTGTTGACTTTCAGTAAAATACTTTGCTAATGAACAATTTTTTAAGAATTGCGAACAATATTAACAGATGTTAGCGTATGTTAGCTTTATATTTGCCCCCTAAATATTGTGAAAATTATTTTTTTAAAGTTAAATTAATAGTATCAATCAATAAATTATGATGTTTATGAGATGTATTCAAATTGTTTTTGCGATGTGTCACAAATTGTTGCATCGTAACAGCAAAAAAATCTTAAATTTGTCGTTCATATTCATTCTTTCATTTTCCGGATTATCGGCGCAGCAAGGATTTGTTGTTACCGGTAATGTTTCAGATGAGTTCGGATCGATGCCGGGTGTGAGCGTTCTGATTAAAGGCACAACACAAGGAGTCGTAACCGATGCTCTTGGAAAATTTTCCATCACGGTACCGCGAAAAGAATCCGTATTACAGTTTAGCTTTGTGGGATATAACACCCAGTTGGTTGAAGTTGGTAGCCGGACTTTTCTGGAGATTGTTATGGTTGAAAACATCAGCGCGCTTGACGAAGTTGTAGTAGTGGGTTACGGTGTGCAGAAGAAGGAAAGTTCTGTGGCTTCGATTGCGCAAGTTACAGGGTCCGACATGTTGAAAATGAACGCTACCAACGTCACCAATGCTTTAACAGGTCAGGTGGCAGGGGTGAGTATCGTTCAAAATTCAGGACAACCGGGAAACGACGCCGGTAAAATTTTCATTCGCGGCGTGTCGTCGTGGCAATCAAGCGATCCGCTGGTGCTGGTCGATGGCGTCGAACGAAGCTATAATCAGATAGACCCGAACGAAATAGAAACGCTTTCCGTATTGAAAGACGCTTCTGCTACGGCAGTCTTCGGAGTCAGAGGCGCCAACGGCGTAATACTGATTACCACTAAACGCGGCAAAAAGGGCGAAGTGAAAGTGAGCGGAAGCGCCGAGTTGACAATCAAAGAGCCGATAAACGTCCTAAAACCGATGAACAGTTATCAAACCGCATTGGTGATGAACGAGGCTTATAAAAACGACAACAATTGGGGCAGTCTGTGGTCGAATGCAATGCTGGCGCACTGGCGCGATCAGGATTTGCCGTGGCTCTATCCCAATACCGACTGGCAGGACGTCATGCTCAAAAAAAACGCATTTTCCCATAAGTATAATGTGAATGTTTCCGGCGGAACGGATTTCGCAAGAATTTTTGCATCGCTCAGTTACCTGTTCGACGGAGATATCGTCAAAACGGTGAAGCAACCCGATTATGATCCTACGTATAAGCTTAGCCAGTATAACTACCGTTTTAATATCGACATCGACCTGACAAAGTCCACGCTACTCTCATTGGATGCCGGCGGTTTTGTTAGCACAATGAACAGACCTTATGAAACGAGCAATCAACGTACATTGAGACCTATTTATACTTTAGGTCCCATGGTAATTCCCGCATACTATCCGGCAGAAGTGCTGAATCTCTATCCCGATCCAACCCGTCCTGATCAGACAGGCGACAGGATAGCCGGAACAGGCGTACCCAATGCCGAAAGTCCGGTATTAGCAAATAATTACAGCGGTCAATCCTCAATAAAAACGACTAATTTAGATGCCACCATCACGCTGAAACAGAGTCTGGATTTCATTACCAAAGGACTGTCAATAAACGGAAAGGTAGCCTATACGCACCGATTAGCCTACTCAAGAGATTGGGCGTTGGACGTGGTTGCTTGGCAACTCAATCAAAACGGCTCATGGTCGCGCTTCGTGGGACGGACAGGCGCTTTAGACCCCGAATTGGCTGCCACGCCGGTGAATTACAATGGCGAAACAGTCAATGGCGACCCATTCAGAAGTTGGTATTATGAGGCTTCCGTTAATTATGAACATTCTTTCCGAAAACACTCTTTTACCGGTCTATTGCTTGGACAGCGAAAAAAAACACAAGCCAATGTGGCTTTTCCCCATTATGAAGAAGGAGTAGTCGGGCGTATCACCTACGACTATGATTTCCGTTATGCTGCGGAAGTAAACATGGGATACAACGGTTCGGAACAGTTTGCTCCACAAAACCGCTATGGCTTTTTCCCTTCGTATGGTATAACATGGAACCTGCAAAACGAGAAATTCTTTGAACCGATCAAGCCGATTATCAACAAATTCAAAATAAGAGCTACCTATGGCAAGGTAGGAAGCGACGCCTCGCCCGACCGTTGGCTATATACTTCATCCTACACTACGCAGAATAATGCACTTGGGGGATGGGACAAATATTCTCCCGGCATTAATCCTGGCGTAGGCGCCCAAGGACTCTATCCGCTTTCCATAATAGAAGAAAACGCCGCCAATGCGGATGCCCAATGGGAAGTAGCTATCAAACAGAACATTGCTTTTGAGATGGCTTTTCTGAAAAGTAATATGTTTACACTAAA
>Ga0123354_10004486_pt1 | contig 19799 bp, 9 predicted proteins | sample TergutLab28metaG_2_FD_97872 | JGI IMG/M metagenome (GOLD analysis project Ga0123354, IMG submission 97872) | Labiotermes labralis P4 segment gut microbial communities from Petit-Saut dam, French Guiana - Lab288 P4 | ecosystem: Host-associated > Arthropoda: Insects > Digestive system > Gut ...
CACACACACACACACAAATATATATATATATATATATATATATATATATATATATATATATACGTGTGTGTGTGTGTGTAATTAAATCGTGTCAGCTATTTAAGTGTAACACTTAGCAATTAGTGAGACAAGTGGCTCAAGAGACAACAGTTGTGATCCGTATTTCGCAGGTGTGTGTTTCGGATCTGGACCAGGACACCCAATATCCTGAGGGGTTTCTTATCCCTAACTCTACCCAGGAAAAACACGGGATAGGGGTTTCTTATCCCTCACTCTACCCAGGAAAAACACGGGATAACCAGTCGAGGACCAGTTCTAATATTTCCAATGTATTATTAACTAACTACCCTTTCATTTGATAATGGCGGACGTGAACCGTTTTCAGAAGCGGGAAATAAGCCTATTCATTATTTATTACAGCCGATCCCGGTGGCCGTGCAGTCTGAGTACGACTGCGGCCATTCGATTACAGGGATCGCCGGTTCGAATCCCGCTAATTGCAAGGATGTCCGTCGCTTTTGTTCGTTGTGGGGTGTGTTGGTAGCGGCCTCTGAGACGAGCTAATCACAAGTTTAGTGGAGCCTTAGCGCGCGTGTGTGTGTGTGTGTGTGTGTCTAATTATGTAATCTAGAAACCTCAACAGTGAGGCTGTAAAAGCACTGAAAAAAAATTACTACATCACGGTACTTTGATAATTAGAATAAGCACTCAAAGGTTTGCTTGAATAAGCCTGACATGAGACCCGAACAGTGAAACTACATGCCAATAGACTATAACAGTACTCTTGTATTTGTAGTTTATATAACGACGCATTCAGTAACTCAAGTTACATAGCTTCGAACGGTAGGGTCATCACTGAAAAATAGGTTGGAGAATACATGGAATGATGCGGACGTAGCCTGGATTTTAGCACTACCCCAAAATGTGCCGGCCATAGCTGAGTATAGAAAAATCAGTCGAACTTAGGTCCTGACCGATATTCGAGTCACACACTCGCGAATACATCAGAAGTGCAAAGCTGCTTTCCTCGTATGAAATGACTTAACGGCCTCAGTAAAAGCAACTCCAGAAGCGTATAATAATTCCATGTAAATGTGATGTAAGGAATCATGCACGTATATATTCGCAAAACTTCAGAAAATAACTAAATAATTAAAGAATAAAAACCAACTAGATGCCACTTATTATTTTATTGTACTTCTTATATGCTCAACATGTTTCGGTCACTGCTATGCCCATCATCAGGAGTTCGCGACTATAATGTTGATTACCACATTGGTCGTTTCGTTCTTGGTTTGCTGTAGGTTGGAGGTTAAGTGCGGTTAGGCTGGAGTAGTGTCCGGGCTGCAGCCCGGACACTATTCCAGCCAATGTGGTAATCAACATTATAGTCGCGAGCTCCTGATGATGGGCATAGCAGTGCCCGAAACATGTTGAGCCTATAAGATGTACAATAAAATAATAAGTGGCATCTAGTTGGTTTTTATTCTTCAGCTATCACAATGATGCACGGTCCAATAAACATCAAACTAAATCATTCTTGATGCATCGTACAGCAACGACTCACGAAATATTCTAGCAGTAAGAATTTATATATATAAATTATATATATGTTTATTTATTTATTTTCTACTTGTTTACTTGAGTCTAAAAAAAAAGACCTAAGTCGGTAAATGACAGATTTTGCGAAACATAGCTTTTATGGGTCCTCTGTTTAATAGCAATAACTTCTGCCACACGTTTCTATTCTCACGACTCTAATTCTAGATCTCCCTCTCCCTCCACTCCCAATACGACATTTATAATCCTATTCTCCCATTTGTATCTAAATTTGTGAAATATTCATAAATTTCTCAAACGCGTAACATAAATTTTGAATTACGAAACCGCATTAACTTGGTTTGCATTCTATATCCATTCCAGTTTAGCCTGATTACACTGATCTATAAATTTTGAATATGCTTCATCACACCCTAATTTATGCCGCTTCCGTTCATAATGACCCAGAGTCTCTCTAGCACAGATTTTCATATTCTCTCTAATATTTTCCAAAGCACTACTTACGCCCTTTAAATCAACTAAACTCTCCAAATTACAAAACTATTTTAAACTTCAAGCTGATGCTGTTCTGTAGATTCCATCTCGTTTAGTTTCTTGAGACTGAATCTCTCCATATCACAGATGTGTTGCTCGTTGACTTACTGATAGTCTCTTCCCAAATTTTGCAAGCATCAAATAGTGATCAGCATGACTTAATAAAAAGTTAATCCCGCCAAATATGTGTTTATGTAGACTTAGAATCATCAAAGACATGAAAATATAACAGGTAGTTTGGTAAACGTACTAAGAAGTGTCTCAATAAATCAATTTTAGTAGACCGAAATTTATCTAGATAACATATAAACATTCAATTCCTACTTCACATAACACAATACATTTCCAGTATAAAGATAAGTTAGTTAATTTGATGTGTATTGGACCGTGCATCATCTTGATAACCGAAGAATAAAATCCAACTAGATGCCACTTATTACTTTATTATGCTTACGTTAGGTTCAACATGTTTCGGGCACCATTATGACCATCATCAGGAGCTCAGGGCCATAGCGCTGTTTACCACATAGGCCGTCTGGTTCTCGAATTGCTGCTGGTTGGAAGTTAAGTCCAGGCAGGATGGATGAGTGTCCGGACCGAAGGCTGTAACACGACTCGAGAACCAGACGGCCTATGTGGTAACGAACGCTATCGTCGTGAGCTCCTGATGATGGGCATAATGGTGCCCGAAACATGTTGAGCCTAGCATAAACATAATAAAGTAATAAATGGCATCTAGTTGGATTTTATTCTTCAGTTAACAAGTTGGCTAATGCTGTCTGACATCATACGACACCTACACACACACACACACACATACACACACACACAATGAGTGTGCAAATTTGAGAGATGTGTGTTGAAGCTGGTGGTACTTATCGCTCCCTGAATTCAATAGTGGTACAATCCAAAAATAGTACGATTGAGCTGAAAAATGTAACAACTGCATCTGATGATACCGGGACACCTGTTAATTGAAAAATACTCGGCGAGATGCCATTATTGTCGGATGCAGCTTTGATATGAATCGTATTGTTATCTCCAAATGGGCAGTTTTTTAATTGTGCCACTATTGCGTTCGGTGATCTATATAACAACCAATGAACACGGTTTTGGAATGAGTTTAAAAAGGTTAGACGCGCGGCCAGCTTACTCTCGGGACAGTAAACTGAACTTCATTCGCAGGCATTGCTGATGGGGCTCTAGGAGGACCAAAAGGGGCCACGGACGATAAGACGCTTTGAAAACTGAAAGTCATTAAGCGGGCAGAATCTGGAAAACCACGGCGGCTCAGTAGGTATCAGTTAAATCGTGTAAGAGAAGTATTCAAAGTAACCGTCATGTTAACGGATGGTCAAGCTTGTTTATCGTGCGATGTGAGTCTCTTATCGGACTCAAGTACCGTCCATTCAGAGAGCTTACACGTTGAGTCACAGCTACTCGCACAGTGTCTCGACTACAAACTGCAGCCGTGCTCACACCAATTGAAGCTGATGTAAAACTATGTCGCACTGTCGCCAGACTCACCCTCTGCTCCGCAGTGCATGCCCACGTTACCAGTCATATACTGTTCAATTCCTTTATATTTGTTACGAAATTTTCCTTCAACTATTGTGAAATATAACGGACATTCGAGCGATTACATAAATATATTGTTGTCCTGTGCCTTGCTGTTTCTGCAGATCTGGCTACAAGGGGCAATCAGCCAAAGCTTCAATTGCTGTGACCGCAGCCGTAATTCGGTTCATTCGTCACGGGGTTGCTAATGGAATAAATGATGGGGATGCACAATAGATCGTTAATGGTGTGGTGTAAGGAAGGGTGGGCCCCTACCGCTTCTATTCTATAATATTCAATTCTAGATTGTTTTTATTGTATTCTTCTCTTCATTCTAGCAAATGATATTTACTGATGTCCCAGCAAGCAGCTGATGTCTCTACTTTGGCTGTAAACAATATTACCTTGTAACCTAGCACGGGAGGGAAAAAACACGTAAATTTACACTCAGATGCGTAAGCACGCCAATCACTTCGCGCTGGATGATTTTTGGAAGCAAATATTAACCGATTAACCCACATATCCCTGAGGAACTAGTTTCTGATAACAAATCCGACGTAGTTTCCACCACAAGAAATAATCAGAGAGCTCTATAAAATAACGTAAGAATAACTGCCTGCACGATCACCGGTACTTCAATTCCCGCGACACCGAAGAGTGGTCAGTAAAAGTTAACTTCGAGAATGTATTTTTGTGCTCAAAGTACTCATATTCAGATGGTCACAAATATGGCATATTTATAGTACACTCAACGCTGTATTTCCTGCAACAAACACAGAAACGTCTCTTGGAAGAAATTCCGAAATTAATACCGTTGAAATGCCAACAGTAATATTCGGATATATTAATCTGGAAATATAATCGAGTTCGCGGTGTGCAGTGCTGTTGATGTGGACTGTACAGAGGTGCGAAGTGAAGTGTGACGCACTGCGTCAACAAAGGACCGGGAACAACTGCTGATGCCACAGAAAGATTAAGATAAATTAAGTATAGGAATGTGAAGGAGTTAAAACGCCGTGCTGTAGAGATTATGCCAAAAATAACAAAGGGAGACTATGAATGGCTTTCGCAGCGCATTCTGCAGGAATTTCTTGCGACAGCCATTCCAGAAACGAACCTTGACCGTCTTGTAAATAAAACCAACTTGGTGTACAATTTTTCTTAGTATATTTGTACTTATCAATCTCTACATGTTTCGGGCGACCATGGGCCCATCTCTCAAACCATGTGTCGAAGTGGTGAAGTGGCGAAGATTTGTATATGATATGATATATGATATGATGGTCTGATATGATATATTTGTTAACTGCAATTGGGGTGACACCCGGTGGCAGTAGTACAGTACACATTTACACACAAACAATACACAGAACAACACAATGAAACAGAATACCCAGAACGGAACACACATAACAAAAACAATACAAAAACATAAAACTAAGAACACATTACTTACAAAATAAATAAAATAAAATTAAGTTAAATATGAAAACGATGTCAACTGTTACGACATTTTAGTGTCTGTGGCAGGCGAATGAAATAAGATTATCGGACTTTAGTGGAAGGAAGATATGGGACTTTATGTAGCACGCATGGGTAATGGGAAATGAATGCATAATTTTAGTACAAAAAACTAAAATGGTGAACCCACTTTAAAAAATAACTACACACTATAGGGTCATATTTAAACTGCCTTAAAATAAATAAGATTTGAAGTCGCACAATATATTAATGTGTCCCAGGATCGTATCTAATGTACATACTCGTACACGAATACAATGCAAAAAATTAAATGTAAATTTGGGGACGAGTCCCAAATGATGAAAGACACAATTTGATGACTACGGCATCTGTTCTCATTTCTTTTCAAATGTGGGTACTTTGAAAAATGTAGTGGTTTAAAATAAGGCAAAGTGAAATTGGCACCTTACAGGCAGGCACGGCAGTAAATATGCAGCAAAAATATCATTCTGAAACACTTATGCTTTTTTACACCCCAACATCGCCTTCTCGAAGGTAGTCCTAATGGAATAAAAAATCTCAAAGGCAAAAACTTACAACAGCAGGCAGTAAACGGCATGCAAATGGCGGAGAGGCGGGTGATTTTTAAACAAATTTCAGCGTCGCAACTAATTCCGCGGAGCAAAGTCGTTCTTGTTAAATTAACTGTGGTTCAATTGTTCATAAAATTATTTGCCTTTTACATACATGAAAATTCATTATATTGTATATAAAATCCGCTGCTGGTTCTTATCCTGTAAAGCTGAAGTCAAGTAAAGGCTGTTCCTGTACACACCATAAAGACACAGGGGGAAATGTAGACACAGATCCACTCGTTCTTAACTTTAAGACGAGACTGCGGTGAGTGATCAACTTTACGCCCCGCCCATGTTACACCTGGAGAAAGCTCCCCCAACAATCGAATACGTAGGCGGCTAAGTTACTGTCCGGTGCGACATTAACCCTCTCCAAGCCCACATACCACATTTACAGTAAAACTCGGTATTAACGTCATGCAAGGGATTCAATATTTTGTGTCGTTGTAAACGAGTGTTGGTTGTTCCAGCCGAGTAGCATAATGTTATGGTTAAAAGCGTGGAATTAATTCGTAGCACAGAACAACTGATGCTACAGACGAGGTGTCGCATAAACCGATGTCGTTATAACCGGCTTCGACTCTACTGAAGACACAAGAGCCACCTATGGAGAAGTTAAGTTGTGCCACAGACAGCAGAGTTTAACCAACTCCAAAAGCCCGTAAGACGTGCCAGGTATGCTTAATTTTCAGAGTCTAATTATAATTTTGCGATGTTTACAGTTTGTTTAACGACATTTTCAATAATTCTTCGACTCTATACTCTGAATGACTGGATGATAGTGAATAATCTATACAAAGAATATGCACGTAAATGATCGTAGCCTATTTAAACGTACTATTCCGGTCTTAAGGTGTGTCATCCCCGTTGTGCTAGGGCAACAATACAGAGCTGTAGCGTGTATATACCTATATATACATACAGCCAGAAGCGTTACTGTTTGAACCAACTAGGTTGATTTTGTGCTGTAACTGACTCCTTGTTCCACTATCAAACGAAAATGTTGTGTTTCTTATTTGCCTTCATCACATCAGTCATCGTAGCGAAACTGTGAAAACCATACACCCTTCAATATTCCTCTTACCAATATGAATATTATAACACACAGTTCCCTGGTAATGATCATTAATAATGGGTCAGATCCAATTCGTGTATACATGCATTTATAGATGTGAGCTGGTTCGCTTTCATATTAAATTCTGACCAAAAACACTCGAATACATTGGATTTCTACTGCACATGGCTAGAAAGACCAGATCAAATTCATGTTCGCAGACAAATGTGGACATGGCATCATTAACTATAGTTACAATGTAACTCGTTTTCGTTCCACGGATTGCTCAGTGGGAGTTTAACAGATCCACAAATCATTGCCATGATGTTCAAGCCGCCTTCTGTCAAACTTGATTTCGTTTGATACCATATTAAAGGATAATCAAACAGCTTCGACCAGCACCAAAATCAAATGTATGATTACTTATGTACTACAGTACATTCAATGGAACTCGTGCGCCTGCACGTAATATTCTCGATTAGCTACAGACCCACATGTCTTTGCTGCACGCATTTTATTTCTAAGTTAATCTGTACTTTCAAGTTATAATTCACATTTTAAAACGCAGAAAATATGCGCGCATTCGGGTAACAGGAGAGAACACAAGATATTATGCGCTCGAGCCCTTAAGAACCCAGTGCGCCTAGGCCTTTTTTAAACGGGCCCATTCTGGCCCTTTATCCTCTGACCTAAGTGGGTGGGGGGAAACTTATCCAAGTCCTACAGCCTTAATAAAAGCCAGGATTGAACTCTGATGAGTTTTCCTAATAACCCCTGTATCCAGCTTGCCTGAGCCCAGACAAAAATATCCCTTAGACTGTTGTGGCAAAAACTAAGGTACTGTTACAGGTACTAGCCTAATAAACATATTGGCCGAGCCCTTCCTTGCTAAGTGCCTTAGGTTCCCCTTATGGACTCCTATAAAAAATGCTCCGTTTCCAGAGCCTTCTATTAAATGTCTCTCGGAGTCCTCAGTACAGGCTCCCTCCCCCCTCTGAGGTTCCTTCACGGAGACTCTATAAAGAAAGAGTTACTCCGTTCACTAAGCCTCCCTTGACATGTCTCTCGGAGTCCCACTAGAGGAGCCCCCCTCCAGGTTCTCCTTACGAAGCCCCTACACGGAGACAGATGCTCCTTCTCCAGTGCCTTCTTTACGTATCTTTCTATGTCCTCGCTAAAGGATCATTCCCATCCGGTTCCCCTCACAGAGCTCGTTTCCAGAGCTTACTTTTACCTGTCTCAAAGTCCTCGATAAACAGCCCCCCTCTAAGTTCCTCATCGGGGCCTCTGCACATTCGGGCAAAGAATAATATTATTTGAAGACCAATACTAACGCAGAAGCTTCATATGACGTCATTTATTTCAGCTCCCCAGTTATGTCTGTCTCTTATGCACGACACTTTCCTCAGTACTCCGCTCTCAACAAAGCCATCTTCTCGTCCGAAGCTTTTTTTCATGTTCTTAACAAAAAAACGGTAAACCAAAGGGCACTATTTAGAATGTTAACAGGAATTTCTCGAAATTTACTCTCTACTATGTTTTTCGTAAATATGGTTGTTTTTGTTACTACCTTCCATAAATATTTGTGTTTGCCGCATGTTAAAAGAGTTTATTACACCCTCTTTCTTTGACTTGGAGGCCTGGTTTAACACTCATCACAGTGTGTTCTGCAACAGGGTGGGGTGGGTCAGCTGAATCATATGCCTTTCGGGAAGTATCTGTCGGATCACGTGGTAAACAGTCGTTCTCACAAGTACTGCTTACACTTTGGCGTCTTTCGAAGCACTACTTTTCCTGTGCTAAACCGAAAAATGTTACAACATTGCACTGCTCTGTCTTGGAAAATTGTATGTAGTCCAACACAACTGTGTTGGACTACATACAATTTTCCAAGTTTCACACACACAACGGGGATGACTCACTTCCTAGATTCCTGCTCTGTCAGCTCCAGATGCATTTCACACAACTGCCAAGCGATAACTGAAGGCTTAAGAAGAAGGCTCACCTCAAACCCTAGTTGTGACTGGCCGTTGTATTAACACACCACGATCAAGCTCAATAAGAAGTGAAAACGACCACAGTTATGTACGAAGGGCGTACTATAGTTTTACATTCTAGTAATGACGTATAGACGGAACTTTATTCAATCTACGTACTCTTATCTTTACGTACAACATCCGTTGTGTGTCAATGATATAAATAAGGAAAGGAATATCAGTCTTGACACAACAGTACCTTTATTAGACGATACAGTGTGTGTTTCTAACTGAGCTACACATTTCGACCTGAAGATGACCTAATTTGGGTCGAAACACGTATAATTAAATCTGAGGTCTGTTACATGGAGTGCTATTCGTTTTCTTTAAAGCAAATGTCGAACTAGTAAAGAACTACGAGCGATTTGGTTTCTGGATAGGTCATCAAATGCGCCAGATCTAAACTTCCCCTTTGCAGTCCTTTAACCCTCTACCTGCCAACGTAGAGAATATGGTGAGCTCCGAATAAGGCTAGCAAAGGGCAAATGGGATTTAACTCGGCGTTTAATGGGTTAAGACAGGAAGACAATTTGTAAACTTTCACAGATAGGACTTTGGTAGTTACAAAGAACAGTAGTTACAAAAGCTACTGTAAGAATTCTTTTCAAAAAAACCGTAGAGGTTAATATTCCATGTCCTACAAAAATATATTTAAAAATACTTACAAGATTGGAGATGAAAATGTATTAAAGAACATAAACATACTGGAATAATAAATGACTAGAAACACAAAATAAAAAAATTTGTTAAAATACCCATGAAGGGAGGGAAAGGAAACAGAAATCAATATAAAACACAGGCATCCTTTTAAACGCATGATTGCTAATGCAAATTCCAGTCGACTACATTAGACGTTTAAAGCACAGAGATAATTACAGTATATGTACCGTACGGCTGAACATTCGAACTTTGCATTCAGCCACGGAGTAATCTAGGGTTTTCTGTAAATATCACTAACCAAATGACATTTTCGTTTGTTTGCAATCTTAAGATATTAAATTGTTAAATATTTGCCCATTTAGAAGTATTAATATTTTAAAGGGTTCAAACACTTAGATTAGACGAAAGAGTTGAACACACAACATACATATTCCAAATATTTTCTTTGCGATTTCCTTATACTTAATTATAAAATATTCATTTATTGTAGACATGAATCTACTGATCCAAAATATTAATTTATTGTATATATGAACCTGCTGATCCAAAATATTAATTTATAATGGATATTAATCTACTGATCCGAAATATGCATTTGTTGTAGATATGAATCTGTTGATCCAAAATATGTATTTATTGTAGACATAAATCTACTAATCCACAACTGTAGTTTATAGTAGATGTCAATCTGCTAACCAAAATATTCATTTACTGTAGATATAAATTTGCTAATCAAAACTACTCATTTATGGTAGATATGAATCCACTGCTCCAAAGTTTATGATACAACAAGCATAATACCGCATCAGTTACTTTTAAAGTATTTAGACTTTTGGCGCCGGAATTATTTTTTTAATTTTAGCACACTCTGTATATAAAATGTGAATAATACAGGAACCAAATATGTTAGAATTATGAAACAAACTGCATTTTGAAGAGATAAAAACGGAGAGTATATACCATGCTTAAAATATTCAGTACCTATATTTGTTGAATAAATATATAAAATGAAACTTTAGAGGTTAGCGGTGCGGTACGTCAACGATAGTTGACATTAGGCGTCTAAAGGTTAATACATAAAAACACATACACATTTAAAGTCGATGTTACTCCGTAGAGATTAACTGTTACACGTCGTATTTCCTGTCTTGTGAGCAGTTTTTGAGAAAACTTCAATTCCATCCGAAGATCGTGTTCGGCAAGCATTACGATTAACCAACAATTAAGCTATTCCATGCAAGGTATTCCTTCATGAGTCAGTCAGCTAGTCACATAATTACCCGTACTTTATTCTACCCAGAATTTAATATCATATTCAGAAGAGTCGTTTAGAATCATGAGTCAAACGAATCCAGCCAACAGTCTCTCACCCTAGATCTTTAAGGATTATTTTAATATTATGCTCTCAAGTATTAATAATTCATTCCCTTCGGGAATGTCGACTAGAACTCCGCATAAATTTCTTATCTCTCACGTGTATGCTACATGTCTCGTCCAGCTCATCGTCCTTGATTTCATCATCCTATCAGCCCTGCCTGAATAGTGCAAATTATGAAACCCCTAACTGTACCATGCTTTCTCCAAACTCACAACAGCCTATAATTCTTAACGCTCTGTTCTCAAACATCCTCCATGTCTGTCCGTTACTTAATATCAGGAAATAAGTTTCATGTCAAGGCCCAAGAGATATTACACTTCATCGGAACTCATCAAGAGAGATCCCCAGTGCCTAGTTGAGTAGAAATCTGCCCAGTAATTCCGGATATCAAAAACATGCAAATGTACAGACGAAGAGACACAGCCGACATGTTGTATGTTTACCGGAGGTATTGCACATAAAGATATTTCGACGCTCAAAACCATCAGTAGAAGTAACGACACAAATTCAAAACCCTTCTCCAAAAGCCATTTTACTCGAGAAACAGCAACTTCAGCACTACACTTTAGGCAAATCTTGTTAAGACAGCATCGTTGGTCACGTTTAGTCAGCAAACCTACCTCAGAAACTGACCACAGTTCTGACTAGCGTAATAGTCTAGTGATCAAAATACCCTGGTTTATTTCCGAAAGCTCATTGAGATTTTCCAATGACTTTTTCCTCCCGACAGCACTCTGGTCCTGTGGTCGACTTAGCCTGTAATAGAAATGAGTAAGGTAAAGGTAAAGCAGTCCCATTACAGGCCTGGACAGGCCCAGAGGATTCCAGGAAGTTAAGGTTCCCATATTTCATGACAACGGCACAGAATGGTGGTAAGGTTGTCAGCCTTACGCACCGGCCGCCCTTACCCCTACGATATGCTCCTGGTACTCATTTCTGTTAGAGGCTGAATGAACCCCAGGACCATAGTGCGATCGGAAGGATTTTATGTCAATGAAAAATTCCAATGACACCAGCTGGGATCGAGCCAGCGACCTTCTGATTTGTAGCACAGCACCTTAACTACTGTGACACCGCGGTCCCTCAATAGAAATGAGTACCAGGGGTATCTCCTGAGGGGTAAAGGCGGCCCCTACGTAGGGCTGACAACCTTGTCACTTTTATGTGCTGGCTGTCTAGAAATTCTGGGATCCTCAACCTCTGGTTACCTAAAGGCCTGTCCAAGACTGTAATGCAGTCCCGAACATCGAAAGCAAGAAAGAAATAAATATGAATGTGTGAAATAAAGTGAATTGCCAAGTTGATGTAACTAGGTAATTTTATTGATGTATTCTTAGCTCGACATGTTTCTGGTACATACGCCCATCATCAGAAGCATTAGATGTTGAGTTGTAACATACGGTTTTCTGCACCGAGTTTTTGGATGGGTGGTGGTCTTGAGAGCCGCTGCGTAGGTCGTTCGGCACCATCCGCACCACACACACGACCTACGCAGCGGCTCTCAAGACCACCGCCCATCCAAAAACTCGGTGCAGAAAACCATATGCTGCTACTCAACATCTAATACTCCTGATGATCGGCGTATGTACCCAAAACATGTCGAGCTAAGAATACATCAATAAAATTACCTAGTTGCATCAAGTTGGCATTTCACTTTATTTCATGAGGAAGATGCTCGGTCAAACAACCCTCAAATAAATCTGTAGTTCCAAACATTCACCTCCCGTACGGAGTAGACGCAAATTGCAGATTGTTGCATTGGAATGTCAATTATATTTCAGAAAATAGCAATGGTAGTGTAAATCAACATTTATCACGAACCTTCAGAGACTTGGTGATAATTTATTGATCGAAATTACATTTCCTCACCGAAGCACCATTTCCACTGAAGCGCACACGATTCTTATCCACTGGGGAGGGATAAAATTACCAGTTTTTAGTTCCGAGATGCATCAGCATGCCGCGAGTAACTGCATCATGTGGCGTACGTGATAATATAACGGTTTGAGCAAGAGAGCGCAGACATCGGATGTAAGACAGAATAACTACAGTGTACAAAACAACAAGAATGAAAAAAGAGAAGGGCGATTTACTACATCGTAAGGTTTTTGTAAACCTGTAGCATAAATGTCACGTATGAGGATACGAGAGTAAACTGCTAAGATTCAAAATGGAGAATATGGTCAGACAAAACAGAAAAAAAGAAAGGAATAGAAGTAGATAAGAAGAACAGAAAACTTACGAGGCTATAGCATTTAATATAAGCCACCGCGCTGGAGAAGATAAAAGAAAACAGTAATGAGTATGGAGAGAAAGAATGTACAGAGTAGACTTCATAACGAAACGAAGAGAGGGCGTGTAGACAACCTATGGACAAGAGAAGCTGAGAGGAGAAAACTCAAGGCAAAACAAGAACAAATACAAACGAAGTAAAATCGGAAGAATCGGAAAAAACCGTGACAAGTGTATAAGAAATTTAAATATATAAGAAATTTAAAAATATAAGGAATTTAAATATAAAAGAAATTTAAATATATAAGGAATTAAATATATAAGAAATTTAAATATATAAGGAATTTAAATACATAGGAAATTTAAATATATAAGAAATGTAAATATATAATAAATGTAAATATATAATGAATTTAAATATATAAGAAATTTAAATATATAAGGAATCTAAATATATAAGAAATTTAAATATATGAGAAATTTAAATATATAGGAAATTTAAATATATAAGAAATTTAAATAATGCCCAACATAAACTTTATAAACTTATATATGTAATTAATATAAATATTCTGACACAATGTGAAAGAGAAATGCGCAATTTTTTATGTTTTTTGACCGTGCGTCTTATTACAGTCTTTGTAAATGGCCAACTAGACGCACAATTCTTTTTCTTGTATTTGTTTATTCCAATTCTCTACATGTTTCGAGCAACCAAGTGCTCATCATCAGGAGAGTCAATTGTATCAATATGATCTCTGGTATATGTCACTCTATGTAGGTGACCGTGTGGTATGTAGGTTTGGATGGAAATATTTCCATCCAAACCTGCATACCACACGGTCACCTACATACAGTGACATATACCCGAGGTCGTATTGATACAATTGAATCTCCCGATGATGAGCACTTGGTTGCTCGAAACATGTAGAGAACTGGAATAAACAAATATAGGAAAAAGAATTGTGCGTCTAGTTGGCTATTTACAAAGATTAGAAATGCGCAATTATGAAAAATGGAAACCAATCTTCTTTGTTCCCTTGTAGTTCTATTTACTAATGTTTTTGAAATAAGGAGAATCATTAATTTCCCCGCTTATCTGTCACGCTACCAACAAACATGAGAGTAACCACGCCACGACCAGATTGGAAGATTAAAATTTAACGTCTGTCTGTCGCAGGCTACAAAATATCACGTTATGAGACTTGTCTGTGCGAATATTAGAAGCGAACACACGTACATTTCCCATGAGGTGCATAGTGAAAGTGAGAAGAATACATTACGTGCACACAAAATATTTTAATCCACGGTAGTAACACGGAAACCCGACAGGTGGCAGCATCGACCGCACAACGATGCTTCACCTCCTCCATCATGCACAGGCTTAATTAATCCTGACATTTTGGTACTTGCAGATGAAACGGTTTGCCAACTAACACGATTTCTGAAGCCAAGTAATGCGACCTTCGGTTCTGAAAATAGTAACCGAAACATAGCAACTGTGGTACGTGGAATGTCATGGCAGATACTTTGCGAGTCTGTCACAGAAAATTTGATACACGTTGACAGTCGCTGCACAAAGCAACGGTGAACTGCACACGCTGTCTATTCTCTATCAACAATCTTTTCTCCAACACGAGGTGTTTCAATTAAAAAACACTGGACTTTTTGCACTGGATTTACTTGCAGTCCAAGAGGTGCTGTGACAGAAATATGTCGCCCTCTATCAGCAGTTATTTGTGATTTTGCAGTAACATTATATGGTACCAAAAAATGCATTGAAAAAAGTGTTATATAACAACTGTATTATCTGGATAATCAAATCTAGAAGAATGATATGGGATGTGGATTGCTGAATACCGGGTTTTGGTGGGAAAACTGGAGGAAAAGAGGCCATTTTGAAGATCTAGTTTTAAAGAGCAGGAAAATAAAATAGATTTTTCAGTAAGAGAATGAGAGATTGATCTGGCTCAAGAAATGGACAAATGGCGTGGACGTTCCGGGATAAACACTTCGAGATGAGATTTTAGTGTACAATTGAATGATTTTCCTTACATTTTCCTCGTGTTAATTGGGATGAAGCGCACAGCAACTTAAGAAACTTTAAATTTTTCTAAGTGAAGCATAAAAATTCAGATTCTACTTCACAAAAACAGAATGTTTCCCGCTACAAACACGAAACATGTAATGTTGTCTAGGGAAATAGTGTTAATAATATTAATAGTTACAACCCTGAAAAATGTACACAGATGAACGTGTAGGCAAAGTGCACAGTTTTAAAATGTAACGCACTGAGCACGTATAGCAAACACTCAGGGGTTGAAAGGTTAAAAAACCAGACATTTCAAAAGAAATATATGGACCATACAGACACATAATTGTTCTGACCTCAATGTGCAATGACCTATCTCAATTTTCGTGGATAAATATCCGCATTACTGGACTCTCCACGGATGGCGCTTGGCCAATAATTCTAATTTGGAAGACATCTCATGTTTTATTCATTTCCTATTGCAAGAGTACACGGGTTAACGCCCCGAATGCACTAATGCCAATAAGGCAAACGATCGAATGAAGCAGAACGGTGCCCGGAATCCGGGGTGGCCTGTTCTGTTTTGTCGATCTCAATGCATGTAACAATATTTCAAATTTGAAATTAAATTGCTACGCAGACCTGTTGTGTTACGGACGCAGGGACCATATTTGTGACACGCTGTATGTGAGGACAGAGACACAGCAAGAACCGGCAGTGCAACCTGTTATAGCAAAGATAATTTAGGCATTTCTTACATCTAAATGGAACCCTAAGACACCACGTCAAGCATTAGTCGGCCTAACATTCTGAGCCTCAGGCTGTTTAGGGCAACAGGAAGCAGTAAACACGCCGAGGTATTGAACCACAAAGTTTTGAATTACAATTCATTGAAATGGATACGTAAAAAAACGTAACTCCAAGTTGTTATTAACCTTTAGACGCCTAACGTCAACTATAGTGGTCGTACCGCACCGCTAACCTCTATAGTTGCATTTTATATATTTATTCAACAAATATAGGTACTGAATATTTTAAACATGGTATTTACTCTCCTTTTTTTCTCTTAAAATGCATTTTGTTTCATAATTCTAACGTATTTGGTTTCTGTATTATTCAAACTTTATATACAGGGTGTGCTAAAATTAAAAAAAAATAATTCCGGCGTCAAAAAGTTTAAAGAACTACCAACGTATATAGAATAATCTTATATAAAAAACTTTACTTTAAAAACACGGCTGAGAGAATGCCAATTATAATAAGACGTAGGCCAAATTACACATGCTGAGTTTATAATTTGACCATAACGCAAGTAAAGATAAAAACAACTTTTGGCTTTTGCTTCCTCGGCAACACGGTAAAGAAGCACAACTATCCTGTTCACATCTCGTAATACGAACAGTCTCTCAACAAATGTTTTTCAACTTATTTCAACAAGATCTTACTCTGTTGTCTTACTTGACTTCCAAGACTACTCAATAAAAAACATAAGTACAACATACACTAAAATTATTAAAAGATTTAATAATGAACGATTTTTAGTTATAATTTATTTTTGTTTAGTATTTGCTAAATTACTTATTGCAGTTTTATTGTAAGACTAATACTGTGATGTGGGATCCAAAAAGCAATGAAAACAACGAATACAATGTAGTAATATGAGTTACATTTGTACCTGCAATTGAAGTCTGTATTTAGCCTGACGATGGATTATTTAATCCGCAACATGTAGTGTTTTCTGAGAATGTAGAGTACAGTTGGACTGATGGTGTGATGTTGTGTGCTACGAATTACAACATCCGGTTTGTACAGTAATTCCACCCATGCGGTTGTTACTTCAGCAGCTTAACAACAAATTATCTGTGACACAGTCCGAACATTCATCACACTCCTCACAAAATCCCGCAATAATATCCTGTTTCATTTGGTGTTCATCCTACAACAACAAATTTCTCCAAAATCCATTTTGCGGAGGCTGTCGAATGGGACACCAAAATTCGTAAAACAAAATGAAATAGCATTTAAGTAACTCTTTCCTGTTCTACAGTAACTCTGTTCTCAGTATTTAACAAACTTGATGCACAAAATTTGTTTCACTATAAGTTTTATTTCATGCCTCTACATGTTTCGAGCACATGTGCTCATCATCAGGAGATCAAAATTGCATTACACAGCCTCTGGTATCATCATACCTATAGCTGTGATGATACGTAACGATGCACAGAATGCACATCCGTAGCAGGGCACTCTTCGCAACATAACATTACACAACACGACATGCTGCCACAACACCCAACTTGTACAACGAAATTAATGTGACTATTTCTAGTGTGACTTTAGCAAGGAATATATAGCTCCCTGATGATGGTCTTAGGACCTAAACATGTCGGAGCGTTTTTAATATTTTAATATGCAAATTTTATAAATTTTATATATGTGCAGTGGTTGGTGTAATAATTGAGTAACTCGACAACATGCACGGTGTAACAATAAAAATATGAAGGACATTATTTCAAAGTTTCGCATATATAACAAAAAACTATGTGTATTATACACACAGTCGAACACAACTATAAATATATTTGTGTTCGACTGTGTGTATAATACACAAGTTTTTTTTGTTATTGAACTAACACAACGGGGATGACGCACCTTAAAATTTCGCATATATTCCTACTTTATGATGAATTACAAACGTAAATTTAATGTTTTGTTGACCGTGTATCGTGATATATCCTTACAATAAGAACCAACAGGATGCACTATTTACTCTCAATTTATTTCAATAATTAACCTCTATATGTTTCGAGCAGCCTTACTGCTCCTCATCAGAAGGTACTTGTCTGTATATACAGCAATTCGTAGGTGTCGTTTATGTCGACTGGCTGTTGGCAGGATCTTGCCAACAGCCAGTCAACATAAACGCATGACATATACCAAATGTTGTATACACACAGTAGCACCTCCTGATAATGAGCAGTAAGCCTACTCGAAACATGCAGAGGTTAATTATTGAAATAATTTGAAAGTAAATAGTGCATCCTGTTGGTTCTTGTTTTACAGTTACAAACGTAAGTTCACATTCTGCGTCCACAAATGTTTATGTTCTATGACAGTATAAACTTGCGCATGATTAGTCCGTAAGGTTCTTTCGTTATGGTGATCAGAACACATGCTAAAGAAAACGTTCACGCATTTATTACGATGTTACTCTACAATATAAAACCTTCATTCCCAAAACCTGCATATTTTTCCATGATCTACAATGTCACGACTCTCATTTGAGCTGCATGACTGTCAATCTCGCCTTACGTTCACGCGTCCGTCACGCCTTTGTCACTTACAACAGGAAGTCATTATATTAATACGACATGCGAAGTGCGCACTTCCTAACACTGAGACAGATTCGTATCTTGCATCCTGGGCTACTCTCACATGTTCATACTATTTAATCCACTGGGTCAAGATTTCAGTTGTTGGCAACTGCATATAGAATATACAATAATATTACTATTATTAGGGTTTGTTATTGCTTTTATTTTATAAATTAATTACTTATATGGCTACATTGATTTCGTCTATGTTAAATTTATCGACCTTACATAACCTCAATGTTTTACCTCGTCGAAATATATATTTCTTTAAATTTTGGCCTTCAAGTAATAATTAGCACACCATTTGTACACATATCCATAAACTATCTACACACTAAATTTAATATTCATAAATAAGCGCAATACAGATTATGTACTGGGTTTACACTCTTTAATTTTCCTTAGTTACGGATCATGCCAGTCGCACAGAGAACAAACTGATAACTGCATACACGTGACGTTTGAACACGCAGATTATGTCATTGGGTTACTGTATTACGGCATAATAAATCCAGTCTGTGTGGCGTCATATTACACAATTACAAAGAAGTATAAAGCAAACAAAAATGCGTTACACAGAACGACGGTACCTGAATTTTTGCCCTAATTACAAAGCACTCAAAATGCATAAATGTGGAACCACATTATTCGTAACAGCCGTTTGTGTTTCTTGTACTTATCTCGCAAATCTTGAAATATCATCACGCAAGTGTGAAGCCACTGATATAAATATCTGTTATTTTTATCCGATTTTAACCAAACTTAAATTCGATCGACATATTTAGCAAAAATATTCAGCGTAAAATTTCATGAAAATCCGTCCAGCAAAAGCTGAAATGTTTCACGCGGACGAACAGACAGACAAGATGAGGTAATATTCGCTTTTCACAGTTGTTTTGCGAATATGCCATATGTTTCAAAACAAACTTCGTGAAAGTCGGTCACCTGATTCAAAAAGTTAAAACGTACGTTGACAGCATGGTTGCTTCTTTCTTACCAGGAAGGGGAGTCGGCTGCAGTGGAGGAGCCCTGAACGCTTACAGTGGCAAAATTGTGTCTACGAAACTATTTTGACGATGAGGCATTTGCCAAACTACAAACAACAATTTAAAAATTGATAGAACAAAACTTAATATAACTGCAAAGGCAAGTACGAGTAATAGGCATATATACAGGGTGTCCCAGGAGGAATGTGCCAGACTTCGGGAGGGTGTTCCTTATGTTAAAGTATACCGATATAACCCAAAACACCTATATCCAAAGTTGAACGGTTACGGAGATAATGG
>Ga0123354_10004487_pt1 | contig 19792 bp, 20 predicted proteins | sample TergutLab28metaG_2_FD_97872 | JGI IMG/M metagenome (GOLD analysis project Ga0123354, IMG submission 97872) | Labiotermes labralis P4 segment gut microbial communities from Petit-Saut dam, French Guiana - Lab288 P4 | ecosystem: Host-associated > Arthropoda: Insects > Digestive system > Gut ...
TGACTTGAGGCGTGCTGGTGTTATGTAGCGGGATTGTCTGTTGGTGATGTGGTATCCGAGTGTAGGCTGAACCACTACTAGTGGTTGTGTAGGCTGACTTGAGGCGTGCTGGTGTTATGTAGCAAGATTGTCTGTTGGTGATGTGGTATCCGAGTGTAGGCTGAACTACTAGTGGTTGTGTAGGCTGACTTGAGGCGTGCTGGTGTTATGTAGCGGGATTGTCTGTTGGTGATGTGGTATCCGAGCGCAGGCTGAACCACTACACTCGGATACCACATCACCAACAGACAATCCCGCTACATAACATCAGCACGCCTCAAGTCAGCCTACACAACACAAGAAGTGCTCGCTAGCTCCTGAAGATGGACGTATTAACGTCTGAAACATGTTGAGCAGTAGATAATAAAGCAAGTGTCATCTAGTTGGTCAACCTTTATTCAAATTACTCCTTTCTATAGATGAGCCATCCATTCTTGAAATAAATAGGGTACAAAAATTTCTTCTCATTATATACTACAAATTTTGTCTCATCAGCATTTTCCAAATTCAAGTGTGTTAAACAAGACAGAAAACCATATTCTGGCTTTGTAGTAGAGTGGTGCGATAAACATGGGACTCAGCAGTTGGCTGGGCAAAATATAATGTATGGAGAGTAATAACTTCCAGTGTTGATCAATATAATTCCAAAATGTACAGCTTACATAACTGTGGGAATACACTGCTCGGAACAAAAGGTGTTCTTGGCTCCTGGTAAGACTATGGTTGTTTGATAAAATGATGGGATGGGACACATTGTTAAAAGGTGAGTATACTACACTAGACAGTTGTTGTTGTTGTAAAATCAAACCATCTTCAAAATATTCCATACTAATCACTCACATCATATCAATAGCTCAAGGACTGTAATATGTATGAAAGGATCAATGGAATCTGTGGACACCATACCTACAGATGGGATTTATGACATTTTGTCATTTACTTTTCCCCTGGCATTCCAGTTGTGTATCTGTACGTAACCAACCAACTCCACATTGTAGAGATCACCTGTTGGTTTTTCGTTGGTGAATTTTTCAAGCAGAAGGCTAGGATCGAGTCACTTGTACACTGTTAGTGATATCAGATCACCAGATGAAATGCAATGAAAACCCTGTCCTTTTCACCTCATCTACAGGGTAAAGCCTATTTGTCAGCTCTGCTACATTCTTCACCAGCCAGAAACCAACAAACAGGCTATTCAAAGCTGTCCTTCCACATGTTAATAGGTTACATTACTTAGTTGCCTGATGAACTCCCTGTTATAGAACCCAGAATTTCACATTACACCACAAAACTTCACCACTGGACCCTACCATGAACACAGTTCAGTTCATGTACTGTACCCATGCCTGCTGATATTAAGACACTTTTTAATATTATATTCTTATCTAACCCCATATCTGTTCCTATTATGAACCATTATACATTCAAATCATTTGCAACAGTGACTACAATGAGCAACAGGGGATGTCTGTGAGAATGTTAGCAGCATCGACAAAACCAAAATGGTCATGCAAATTGCCATGTATAATTATATTTCTCTCAGGCTGTCTTCTTCATTGGTTTCCTAGCAATACAGAATACATTTTGAAACAGCCTGTTCTTTAAGTGACTCTCACACAAACCATCTGCAGAGTTGATCCAAAAGACTGAGTTCTCGCGTTGGTTGAACTCGACTCGACAAGTGTTTGGGGACCGCTGAATGCAGATGGCATAGTCCAGGTTGCTCTGGTAGTGACCACCATCTGCAGGGTCATAGTTGAAGCTTCTGATATTACCAGTGAGGTCTGTGTGATACTGCAGGCATCCAATAGGGGCTACAACACAGCAACATAGCAAGTGTTTCATTTTCTTGTAATACACCATACCCACCCACCCTCCGAAAATCAGTCAGTCTGCAAATAATTCATCACTAATCTTAAGATCCAATTTTAAACATTCATATCAAACAGAAACCCTAGAAATATCAGCACATTCAGAAATCATCATGTTTATTCGTTCATCATAAAGCATGTTTCTTCTTACCTACAATTTCAGGCGTGGTCTTGCAATCTATCTGAGTTGTTCGGATACGCCACTGGTAAGGCTTTGTACCAGACGTCATAATCATAATGGAGAGAGATGTACTGCCAACTGTTGCATCCACAGGAACATACACTGCAGAATAATATGCAACATATTTATGGGTGTGACCAGCCATATCAGTTTCTAAACTGTTTTTTTAGTACTAAGCTGTCCCTTGCTTAGCAAACATTGGTAGTGCAGAGTGTAAAATATTGGACATGAAGAACATATTGAAAACTGATACTAGCACACTGAAGTAACTAATGAGGGCTAGATACACTGAATATATAAACTTGGCATACACATACTACAATAAATCTGCTATTATGCCTGCAAGACTTACTGGAGCTACAGAACAGTATATAATAACCAATTCATGTGGTCAGCAATTAACACACAAACCTTAATGCTGCACCGTGCATTTCGTAGAATCATTTTAATTATCAACCAACAAATGCACCTACATAAAATATCACATTAAGACACTTAAAATCGCTCCGACATGTTTTGATCCTAAGATCATCCTCAGGGAGCTACGTTGTTCCTGTTAATATAATGGAATTATTTTGTGAGAGTTTTTAAAATGACTTTAGCAAGGAACAATGTAGCTCCCTGAGGATGATTTTGGGATCGAAACATGTCAGAGTGATTTTAAGTGTTTTAATGTGAAATTTTATGTAAGTGCATTTGTTGGTTGATAATTAAAGTAACACAAGAAACTTTACCCATAAATTTTAATTTTAATTTTTAACTTTTTATGTTCAACCTCGATTTCAGGAACTAGCATCCCAAGAAAACACAAAACATACCACAGTGATTACACAACCAACTACTGACATGTGATACTATCAAATACTATAATTTTATTATGCTAAATATTTTGCAAACAGTAACACTTTACCTTGATACTTAAAGTTTTATAGGTAATGCCAGATGATGTTTTTCAATTGAAACATGTAACACTGAAAGAAAGGTGTTGTGTCAGGGGGAATAGTGTGTATGTTTAAAATTATTCACTTACAGTGCTGACCAGAATTTTCTCCACAGAGCTCTGATATTCCTATACCATTTGGCAGTGATGTCATGGCAACAAAACGATCACTTCGACAGATCCCCATGGTTGTGTGTGGCCCCAGCATTGAGAATTCCTCCAGGTCAAGCCTACCAACATGAAAAACATCACACTAATTTTTTTTATGTTTATTGGACCATGCATCATTGTAATAGCTGAAGAATAACAGACCAACTTGATGTCACTTGCTGGGTTTAAGTAGTGTCCGTGTTGCAGGCTGAAGCACAGGTTGTGCTTCAGCCTGCAACATGGACACTACTTAAATCCAGCTGTACCAAATCTCCAACACACAACAAACTGAGAAAAAAACGACGAATGTGGTAATTCAACAGCAAAGTCACAAGCTCCTGATGATGGATATATTAATGTCAGAAACATGTTGAGCGCATAAGAAGTGAAATAAAGAAGCAAGTGACATCAAGTTGGTCTTTTATTCTTCAACTATCACACTAATTCTATGAACAGTTGACAGGGATGTCACAATGTTAAAAACCCAGTTACACTCCCTTGATTCTTCACAACTTCTAACTTTAAAATCCATTTTAACCTCAAGTAAGTACCATCATAAATGAATAAACATTTAAAATATGACACATCCATCAGAGCTGCAAAATGTTTTTGTAAAAATGTGTTCACAAATGAAGAGAAGGCTTGAGCTTATTCCTGACTCAACTTCCAGAAAAGATATTTAAGAACAGTATGTCCCACAGATTCAAGTTGGTTGTTTTTCTTTATTCAAAACTTGGTATGTTTAAAATGACTTCAGGTTCATGACAGAAGCACTACTGATTTTTGAGATTAAGAAAAGGGGGTGCTGCCAGCAGAGAAATTCTCTTGCTTTAATCGTTCAGTCCTGCTGATCAATTCACGTTTCTATGGGCACTGTTTATGCTTGATCAAGAGTCCCTACAAGAAAAGGGAAAGGGACAGGAAGTCCATGAACTGTGGGGAAGACTGAAAGCTTATGAAAATAGTGAGCAAACCACAAAAAAGTAACTAAGTCTGTGTGTGTTCACACGGTTTATGATTTTGCTTTCCTCACCACTCACAGACACTCACCTGACTTGGCAGACATTTTTATTGGTGACATCTATACGGTAATCACAGAAGGCCCCAAGGCGGTCCCTTTCAGGGTAGCTTGGATTCACAAAGTAGGATATTGCCTGTTTAGTTATGTTGCGACAGCTCTTTTCAACTGGAAGACAAAACAAGCCCATGGGAAACTCTTACGAAATAATTACTTCATTCTGCCTACTACAGAAAACAAAAAGATTTCTAAAGTATTTTTGCAATAATATAGTCATCTTTAGAAGATATTAACAGATAAACAATTTTTGCTTATATGGTAGAAACATGCATATCCACACTCGTCTAATTTTATGAAAAAAGGTTTTTTTTTTAGTTCACTTTGGAAAAATCACTCTTCCATTGTTCTTAAAGTTAAATAAGCCAGTTCAAAGATATCACCTGCATGCAAGTGTAACACACAGAAGCAAGTGCTGACAGCAACATGGAAACACATGCCAGCAGCAGCACAACAAAGTGCTAATAGCATCATGAACAATCATATGCCATGTGCAGCACCATAAAACATCTGCTACCAACAGGCCAGTCAAGCAACTCACCTATACAGCAGACTGGTCCATCCTCTCCACCATCATCATCGCATTGCCCAACACTCCTGCCTTCCAGCTCCGTGCACTCACTCTTAGAGTAACACATGCCAGTTGTCCCATCCATTGCCCGGCATGCCATGCTTTCTATGCGAGTAGTTGCTGTAGTGCCTTCGTCAGTGTTTGAGTTGGCATTCTTGTTGGATTGTTGTCGGCGTGGGGGCATAAACAGAGACTGATACAGCAGTATGTCTGCAAGCAAATTATGCTAGTGGGCATTTCCCAGTGATATGCCAATTTAATGTTGCATGCTGCTCATATTAGGAACTTTTGCTATATTTACAGTACCGTTAAGTGCTGGAACAGTATTAGGGAAGGTGAGAAGAACCTGTATAAACGTTCATAAATAGGCCACAACCACATCTTCCTCAATCTTAGGATGTTTACAGTGAATAAGCATTTCTCATCTCACCTGACACTACTGTCTACAGTTTGTACAGCTCCCTTAACGAATTTATGTATCAAATGACCCAAGTATGGGATTTCTGTGTATTGCTTGACATGTGTCTCAACCATGTGTTGTACCTCACCAAGGTCCATGTACCAGATCTTGACCAATGCATGTTTTAGACAGAAAGCAAATCCATGAAAACAATATTAACACACAATCCTTAGCTGTAAGATACATAAAACTCACTGCGATGGTTTCGATCTGTTGAGTTCTCAGCAAACTCAGGTCTTGCCGGACATGTTTCAAGCAGGAGTATAATAGATGACATTAGAAGCAAAAGGCAGGCCATCCTCTTGCAGTTTCAAAATGAAGTCTGACCTCACTCTCTTCAGTCTTCTATGAAAAGATATTATAGTAATATACATACACACACACAGACATATATATATAGTGGAAAAGAGAGGTATGTACTGACAAACAAAAATACCACAACAGGTCCAGCAGAATAATAATAATGTCTTTCGCCAAACATCTACACAACCTATAATAACTTAGAGCACATCGATACAACGCTAATACAAGCTTCAAAATGTGTATGACTTAATATGGCTGGTGGCAATTCTAATAAACTTGAACTACCCTCTTAAATGCACCTACCTAACAACAGTGGGATGTTGTATTTCAAACTCCAACTTGGAGTGCACATATTTTTTAATGCATTCGCTGTGACTTAAGATACATCACTGATATGTACTCACTTCAGTTACAAATCATTTGATATGCAGTCACTTGCACTACACATGAAACAACACAAAGAATTACAAGTACTATTTTGTTGCTTTACATGCTCATTGTATAAAAACGTACATCACGCAGAATTTATCTATGCTAATTCAAATGCTTATATCAAGTAACAATGTCAGTCCACAAAATGTCATTTAAGAAAGCAATAAAATTTTATTTGAGTTTGTGTAATGTAGAGGTTATACATTTATGATGTGGACCAAAAATTAAAATTGAACAACTTTACTGAAATCTGTGCAGTAATTTCACAGATGAAATGCAGAAATGCATAACCTACTTCATTAGGTAAATTCTAAGTAGTGTGTGTATAGAACACTCAGGAGGGTGGTACATGTTTAGAAATTCAAAACAACAATGTGAACTTCATTATAAGTTCACTTATGAAAAGTTATCACAATCCAATTATCACAAGTGTCACAATTACATGCATGCAGCAGACAGTTAAAAGAACCATTATGTACAAGCACAACATTGCACATTAAAAAACACTATTTGGTGTTGTCAAGTACAGTTATGCCTGTTCAATCGGCTTCGTTTGACATTCTTCTGCTTCCACGGACCACTTCTCACATTCTTCTACCACATCCACCTCCACAATATAATTTTGGAAACAGCTGTAAGAAACAAAAGAATATGCCCTGCATCTAATCAGGCCAATACCTGTACAAGCAGTTATGTTAGCACAAATTCTTAATTTTCATAATAAAGCTGTTTTCATCTCAAGACTGTTGTCTTATACCCTGAAGATGGAGGCAGCTAGTTCCTCTGAAAGTCAGTAAATTTATACCTGGCTATATAGCATCAGATCCCAAAGACAGCAATCTTCATTTTCACTGCCATAAGAACCTCAAACCTCACATCATATTCATCTTCTTGGAATAAACATTTATGTGACATCCCACAAATATGAGTGATAAAAGAAGTTACAGGTAAATCACACTTCACTCGTCACTAATACGACCTTTTTTTAAAATACTGAATTTCTTTTTAAGACTTTTATTCAGGTAACCTCCAGAAGAGTTTGCAAGATCTGAAGTTTGTACAGCAGTGTTGATGACCACGTTACTCCATACCAACTGCCGGAGAGTTACCGATGTTTCAACAGATTGCAGTGCCAGGGTCAAGCACTGCAATGAAAGTACCACAATACCTCAAGATGTCGGTGCCTATTTACCAGTCAACACAGCATAACATGCCAGAAGACCTGACTCTTATATGGAAATGTTGCCTTTTGAGGATAGCACAGTGTATCAGTTCTAGTTACCACTACAATTGCTGCTGTCCCCAGTTGCACTCCTTGTGGTATGGCTCATGCAATACAGCTGAAGGAGTATATATACCAGCAGCAGCATGACCTGCCATCCTGCCTGTGTGAGCAGTTCACTGACCTCAACGGGTCATCCCACAGCTGTTCAAAATTACTGTTAACTCTGCAAAGAAGAGTCTTGCAGCAGACTTGCGTTAGTATGACCAGTCCTCACAGCATTTCCCACCACTGCAAAGGTTCTGTAACATGAAATACAACTAATTTCTGCACTGGAAATATCCATCATTACTCATTTAGTGGTGGCAAGTGGTGGTGCAATTGGTTGATGCACTGTATTACAAACCAGGTCATGAATTTGATTCTCAATTATGTTATTGGATTTCTTCATTGATATAATCCTACAGGACATGTTATGGTTTGGGATCGACTCAACCTCTAACACAAATGAGTACCAGGAATATTTCCTGGGAGGGCCAGGGCAGCCATGCATAGGGCTGACAGTCTGACCACCTTCGTGTGCTGGCTGTCTCATAAGCTGTGAGCCTCAACCTCCTGGAACCCCTCAGGCCCTGTAATAGGCCTGTACAGGGATACCTGATTTATTTATTATTACGCTTTTAGTACAAAAGTCAGTTTCCTTCTTTGATATAACAGAAAGACTTAAGTTTTGAAATACTAAGAACTTATTTTAATATTGGCACCCATGTTTTACTTCACACTTGGGAGTAAATATGTTATGCCAAAAGGTTTTGGAAGTTTCTGCTGTGTTCACATGGCAACCATGTTATTAAGAATGACTTGGTACTTACATACAAACGGGACTCAATGTGCCAAGTCATGGCCCTGTGTGAAGACCGTTATCCAGATTGACTTCATTAATCATCTAGGTTCAACCTGTCATAAGAGATGAGCATTACACAATAAGATACACAGTACATGCAATGACACCATCGCTACTAATGAACCTCTCTTCCCTTCAAACTCAGCCCCAAACGGCCCACAATACCAAGAAACTGTCCACACTTTACCAATTTTTTTTTAGCCTTCACAGTGTGTTTCACATAGAAGAGGTCATAATATAGTCAAGATGCAACTGTGAATTCCAGAAGGCATATGGTTTAACCTAGGCACGAGATGATGGTGAGTGGGTAGCCTAATGGCTATGTTGCTTTACCCTTGGTACCGACCAAACAGGAAGGCTATGTGGGCTACAGAGCCAGTGTGGACATTTAGGAGGAAATAAAAATCTCTTGGCCCTACTGGCATGTGAACCACAATTAAATGGTTAGCCATCCTGTAGCCTAGTCTGAAATAACAGCAATACTTCCCAACTTGCTGAGAGGCTGACGGTAACAACATTCTAAAACTATAGGGTGCACACTTAGCATGCATGTGCAGCTGCAAATATTATAAATTAACATTAAGATCCATCCTTCATTATGAGGATGGATTGGCAAAGACAGAAGTTTCTTTTCAATATTTCAAGATGGAAAGCAAAACATGTGGCAGATTCAAGGGCTTATGAGAATTAACAGCATTCCCTGACTTGTCAAGCTACTAGTAACACGTACAACTACACACATGCAACTGCCAGGATAACAAAGTGTTCAAGAGACACAATCTCCACAACACCCTGATAATGCATGTCACAATCTACAGACACAGTCTTCACAAGTTGATGACAATGCCAGATGTGTTAATGCATGTCCAATCAATGAAATATATCAACAAAATCACAACAAATGACAAAACTAATATTCATCTATATAACCATGGAATTTAAATTCAGTTTGCCAATTCTGCAAATCAAACAACTTTTTGGGAGAAAAATTACCAGATGGCAAATACAAGGGTTGTTTTCATGAAGGATAAAAAAACTCATTTGAAGACAGTATTTCCACAGCTTCTGCACGGTGTTATCATGAATGCAGCTTCTCTAAATTATTACAAATTTTCATAAAAACAGGTCATAATATTCGTTTATATTTTGTTTTTTGCCCGTCGGAGTCTCGTCGATGGATGATTACTCCCTCCCGTTGTCTCTTACCTCACATTTACTTATTGCTCCACTGGGAGTAGATTGTAAATTTGCAGTTCTAAATTTAAAAAAAAAAAAATTGTTTTCAATGGGTGTAAATGATGCCACAATGGCTACCCATGGTTGAGTACTTCAGTTTTCAAAATTCAGTAATTAAACAACATTACTTACAAGTCTAGTTTAAATTTATTGACTGAGACAGCATGTGTATTATTGTATAATGGAAGTTTGGAATGGGTCATGTGTTTAAACAGGTCACATAATGAGTTTTAAATATTATTTTCAGGTACTTTTATTTATGACGTCCACAGTACGTCGGTAACCACACAATTTGGTACATAAACATGGCTCAACACATCTTCTAATAGTATTACTATTATTATACAAATCAAAGATGAGAAAAGTGCCAAGCCAAGCATAATCCATGTTTAATATTATGGAAGTGTAAATATGACTGCTAGAATCTGCAACTATGTCTCTCGTCATACTTTCATTCTTAATATTAATTCTTGTTAGTGATATACACAGTAACAGTTAGCCATAATAAACAAATCTTGGTTGATACACATGTAGTATAACCTCAAACAAACAGAAAAAATCAGGGAACTGAAAAACATTAAAGATCACAAGATATTTTGATCAAAAAAGATGAGTAAAAATCTCATTTGCTTTTGATTTTGTGCATCATACATAAATTGTTACAAATACAGTTAAAAATTTTCCCATTTTTCAGGTGAACAGCCATGAGTTCGTACCTGGTGTTAACATTTTGGAGAATTTCTGGCAAAAATTTTCTCTCTGGCAGAGAAGTGATTTCATTTGTTAAAAGAAAAATAAATATGAAAATTCTTTTTTGCTTCTATACTGTATTGCACATCATCCATGTACTAACTTTTATGTAACACAAGAACAGAACTGCTCATCAGTTGGCTTTTATATAAATTGTAGAGGTTTCAACAACATGAAGGCATAAATTAGTCTTAACATTACTTCAGTATAACACATTTTCTCTATCCTTGCTCTTTGAATAATTAACAAATCGTGAAAACTCCATAATAAAAATAAATACTGTATCCACAACCCAAATCAAAAGACTGCATCATGCGATGAAAAATATCTGCAGCATCTGCATACACAAAATTAAACACTGTAACATTATAGCCATATTCTACACAAATCATACAGTAGCTACAAGACACCCCTTCATCTACTTTACAGTACCCCACTACTTATAACTCATGTGTGATGACTGTACATTACATAAGCAAATTTATATATAAAAGTTGCAGAAAACAATGTTTGTAATATTTCATACTATAAAACATTATGCTTAAGTTAATGTATAATTAGTTTCCAGCATTAGGAATAAACAATCTTCCAAAGAATGAATTGATTTTAACCTAAAAACCCAATCTTAATTACATACAATAATTTTGAATAATATGAGTTCTATGAGAATAGTGAATGATACAGAACATAATGTACACAACAGCATGTTTATTTTATATGTTGTAAACATAACATTACAATTAGGCACCTGAAGGTATGTAGTTTTGCAATTTTATGGGATTAATATTTTACCACCATCATCATCATCATCATCAACATCGCAGCCACCACAGTGACTGTTATGAAGTCCTATGCCCCAACATACCGTTTGCAAGAAAATTCTCTATATTCTATGACTGTTCAATCATTTCAGGTGAATGTCTGCAAAGCACTTAAATTCTTATGGTCAATACAACAACTCAATTTCAAAACCCTTCGCACATGTCCAGTTTAAAAACGTTCTACTCAAACAAAAATCATTCAAAATATAACATAGACAGATGAAAGATTTCAATTGGTGATATGACACCAAGCCTTCTACTCTCTCCAATCCATCATTTCAGACATTTCCACTGTGAAACTCTTTTTCAGTCCTCCAAATTAATAATTAAATATCAGTTACTTCATCCACACTTGTTCTGGAAAAATTATATGTACAAATTAAACACCAGTGTTTCCTACATTCACAGGTTTCTGACTGGGATAATGTCTATTTCCAGCACATAAATACAGGAATTGTATTGCATATTCAACATCATATGAGTTCATTTAGAAATTGGCCTTGTTTTCATCCGTAATCCCTTTATCATGGAAATTCAATTGTACAGTTTTACTATAATTAAATCTATCAATATCTTAACCAATTTCAGATCAAGAATTCTTCTTTCAAAAGACAAAGAGGGTCATCATTAACTTTAATGTGAAACAATTTGATCCCAAAATTTATTTATGGTAATTTATAGCTTATAGAATCTATATAAAAGGCACTTGTAGTTTTTGGTATTGGACCAAAATTCTTTCATTCATTGTAAAAATTAATGCAAAGAAAAAACAACATGTATACACATGCATTACCCCGCAATAGTTTGACCAACAGTAAAAAAATGTCTGGGAGCCAAAATTACTTCAAAACTGCTCTTTTTTTCCCCTCCACTTATGATATTTCACAGGATTTTGACATCTCTCATACAGGACTTGGAAATCAAATTACTTTCTGATACAGACACTTAGAAATGTAACAACTTCATACACTGAAGTACTGGAAAATAAGTTTTGCAAGTTTTATAGCATAAAATTCATTGTTATCATTTAGAATCAGCCAGCCTTCAAATACATATTGTAAATTAAATTAAATCTGTGATCCTGTTGAGTTTGGCTTTCATGTAAAATGCGGCGAAGCCTACATTCCCAACACCAGGTGGGATTAGTTACACTGATAGGCAAGCCTTTACATATCATGGTAGGATACTATGCAGGTAACACGGAAATTATCTTACAAATAATAATTTTAAATTCAATTCCTATGCAGGAAGGCAACTGCTTGGCTGTGCACATTCTTTGTATTTAGAAATCAAACTGTGCAACAAACATACAAGAGAAATCATTGAGCACAATAATATTTACAAGGGCCGGCATATTCTGCTGCACAAAACAGAATTATATGTTGTGAATGTAAGGCAGATTCATTCACAAAAATTAACTGGAAATTTAGGAAAGCAGTCACTAGATGATTAAATCTCATGCAGTGAAATACTGTATCTGCTTGTGATGCAAGTTGCTACCTGGGTTTCTTTTCGCCCTTCCCTTTTTGGTATGTGTGCCAGACAACACAGAAGTTGATTTCTGATTATTTCCAAATAAACTTGCCTTTGGTTTGTGTGTGGATGCTTGTACCAGTACCTTACCATATCATTTAATTACATGGTGTCTGGAACATGAACATTCTTCAAAAATGGTTTCTTTCATATGAAATGGAAATAGAGGGCATACAATTAAGTGTATATTTTGATTATACTGACACATTCACTCTTAAACATTGCTATCAAACGTGTCCCTCAAGGAATTCACCAATTTAAGGAAATGAGAGTGCTTCAGTATCTGTATACAGACAACACCTGACACTTTTGTATGTTAGCTCCAAACTGTGACTTATTTCACTTGCAGAAGACTTGAACACTGAACAAGCAAGATATGGAAATGGCACTAAAATATGAAGTCACCAATACATACATGGATGGAGAGGTCACATAGATGCCAGTATAAGGAACATGTGCCCACATACAAAATGCCAATACAGAAGGTGAGATAGGAGATGATGACCTGAAAGGTCAGGTAATATTAGAAATTTTGATATGTTCAGTGTCAACATGGTCATTAAAGGTATCAGCAGTGACAACAAGGAAAAAGAGTACTTTCTGTGAACATTTACTATATATATATTTTACAAAAAAACTGTTGTAGCAACATGTAGGTCACTTGGTTTAAACAACAAATGCTGAAGATTATACTGTACATGCTAGTAATGAAACCTGGAAAGACATAAATATTGATGAATCACAAATATGTCTTGGTGCAGCAGTTTTGATGGGGAAACATGTTTTACCAGAAGCTGAAAGCTACAGGAGTTCTTATCTCTGTTCTCAGACTTCCATAACATCTCAGGTTATGACACACAAGCATTTCAAAAAGCTGACTGAAACCATCCACATCAATAACAATGATAGAGATCCTATGCTAGTAAATGGTATGAATAAATGACAATTTTCACTTATTGTCTACTTCAATCATTATGTTATTTTCCATGAAATTATATGAAGCCTGAAGTCTTTAAGCAAAAAATTACTATCAGAAGAAAAGTCACAGGAAGGATATATCTCCCCCCCCCCCTCCCCAGATCTGCATGAAATATGTACAAAAACATGTAAAAGATACTAATCCCATTCTGCTTTCAGACCAACATTTTTCGAACACGCCAAATATGTAAGAAAGAAATGGCATGTTGAAGGTATTACACATTACATTATGAGCAGGTAACCATGATGACAACTGTACCCTCTTTGTCTCCCAGTTATGGTAACGCTACTAATATGAATCACAATGCCACAGCAGGTAGTGAAAATCCTACAAAAAGCTTATCGATGGTGAAAGCTATGAAATAATGACTTATTTGTAAAGTCACACACATATATCAATCACGATCAACCTAACATTTGCTTGTCTAAACTTCCCTCGTATATAATTACAACGTGACATATATAAGAATACAGACAAAATTTCATTACTTTTTTTTTGTAATGACACAGATAATTATTCTGTTTTAATTGCCCATGGAAAGCAAGGCAGGCAAAAAGTGGCCACATAGAAAAATTTCTTATTTCATGACACACGCTGCATTACGAATGTTACCTTCAATAAAATGTGCTATTATGAAGTAATTCGAAAATGTGAGAGTTAAAGTTCAGGGCAGAAAAATATGCATCTCCTTCCTTTCAAATGAATAAGCAAGAATCATATTTACACCTGTGTAAATTAAATTCATTATGCCAGCAGCTGTATATAGTAACACTGAGTACTCTGGGTACACTGTTCTTGTTTTTAAAACTGAAACACATGAAGCAAATTCATCTGAGCCACTCTGAAATTTTCTATTATTGCATTTCAAAATTGACAGGGTAGATGTTATGGAAATGAGTGTAACCAAACTCAATTACATAATAAACGTTTTAACAAAGTTTAGGGTGTATATCACAGACTTCTGTTCACTTTTGATATACAGTTTGTTGAGAATGTTACAGAGGCATTCAAAACAGATGTTAATGGAAACATCTACGGCATCAAGTTCGTAAAAGGGAAAAAAGTTACGGTAACACAGATTATTCATACTGTTACAGTTGTGATGCTTCATTTATGGTGCATTAGATCTAAAATTTTAGTATGTGGATCTTGAATGTAATCTTATTTTCATATCATATACAAGACTTCTAAACTGTTCCATTTCATATCTGATACAGGATTGTTTTAAAATGTAATATTTTAAATTTTACAAACACAACCTCATTTTTCTTACAATTTTTCAAAATGAAATAATGTATTATTTACTTTTGTCATACATAAACTCAACAAAATTGCTTTTCACAAAAGAAAAACACAGCTGCAAAGCGCACAGTCCAGCAGCACATTTATGTTCATCTGGTTTGTGGTTTGCAGCTTACAGCCCATACTGCACAAAATTAAAACACACATTATTTCATTCTGACAAAATCTTGGGCAGAGGTACTCTACTGATGTTATGATTTAGGTTTTATGATATGAATGACTTCTGTAGGAATTTAATTTGGGTATGACAAATGATTCAGATCAAGACAGAAATGACAACCAAACATACAGGCATAAAAAAATAAGAAGGGTAATACTCTGCATCAAAAAATTTTCTTATACTTAAACCAGTGTTAATGTTTTAAAATGGAAGACACGACAAAAACGTTTTCTACCTGCACCAACAAAGCAGGTGCTCTTTATAATTTCCCCACATAGTCACATCAATAACTAAAAAGTTGTGAAATCTTCAAACTCACGAAAAAGCACTTCCCACAGTTTGATCTCAAACATGAACAACTCTGTGTGTGACATGTAGCCTTTGAAACAGCAGTTACAAGAATAGCAGGCCTACAAAAATATTTCAATTTGTATTCTTACATTAATATATATTGAGAAGTTACTAATAGAATTTATAATTTGTAAGGTATATAAGAAGATTTTCACGGTTCATAGTCCCCATACTTCAATGGAACTGTCCTTACCCTAACACTCACTATCTGCCTTCTATAATGCTCACACTTATTCATGATAAGGTATGTTAGGACGCTGTAAATTTAATTACAAGAGCCTAAATGTCTCATATTACAAACATACAGACACATATATTTATCTATGTGGAACAGTGAACAAAGTACTTTCATAAAAAGCACACTGTCTGACAGAGTCGTTGAATGGATGACAGATGTAAACATCACTGAACATGTAACTGCATTAACCACATTGATGTAAATAACTACAACTTATCACAAAATTCCAATTAAAAAGTACGACGGATATGAACCACAATATCACATTTTCATTATCTTAATTTTGAGTATTAGTACTGTTTTTTTTATATAAACATGAAAACAGCAGATGTTCGATTATGTCCAACACAGATGGCTTAAACAACCAAATCTGAAGGAAATGTGTGAGAAACAATTTTCTTGAGAACTGCCAGTCTTCTGGGACATTGTGTTCCATCACAGGGTGTTTGTTGCCCAATGATTCAAGACTGGGTGGTAGCATTATCTTAAAGGGTCAGATGACCACTGGATGCTGGGTAAGAAACAGCCAGAGACAGTGCGTGATATTACAGAGGAAGGAAGATTTAATCTGCAATGTCTTAAAGTCTGAATATTCTCAACCACTTTCTTGCTGTGGGAGAACAAGTCCTGTGAGCATAGTAACTCAAACTCAAGGACTACTGCATATGCTGCCTAAGAGTCTTCTACAGCACAGCAGTCAAAGGATTAGCGTACATTTAAAGGCTTACACAAGCGCACTTAGCTGCAGCTTCTTGCACACTCATGAAATGATTACTTTGTTCATTTTCAGTGAAAATGTGCAAAAACTATCAACCCTTGTGACTTCATCTGACCCACTGCAGAAGGTTATATCATGGGCAAAATACTGAACCTGTGACTGGAATGGGCGTTATTTATTGACTTCCAATTCCACACAAACACATAAAGAAAAACCACTGTAATTATAAAAAAATTTTCTGTGCAGGACTTAGAAAGGAAGACTGAAAAGAAAAAAGATTGGTACTTCATCCGTGTGACATTATTTGGTTCTATGATTTTGTTAGTTACTGTATTGAAACATATTTTTCTCAAAAATCTAAATTGACATACAAATATGCTCTATGAAAATAACTACCAAGCATCTTTGTATAATAATCACAAATGCTGAGAATACCTGAAAAAGCAGAAAATTTTAGTAAAATGCAAGCACATGTTTCTGACATATGATTGACAGATATTCCTACATTCATTAATGCTACCTACAGTTAGTTCAGAGTTATATAGGTACACAAAAAGCATTTAATACATATTTCCAAAACAAAAGTGGAGAGAAAAATAATTTTAAAAAGTTTTCTAGTAAAGTCTAGTTTTATCTATGTTTACTAATCGATATTCCTGTAAAATATTCTCAAACACATTTAGAATAAACTGTCTGTCATCAGCAATTATTTTTCTGGCACTTGATAATATATTCAGTTTTGTATGTGTTTATATACATTCCAGTAAGTGTCTAAATGTATGTACACACACACACAAATGTGTGAACATGCACCTGCTAATATTCTTGTTAATGCTTTATGCTGCATTACTTGTTATTCATTTACAATACACACTGCATTAAAAATCTGTTATGGAGATAAAACTGCTTGTATCTTGCTGACACCTGATCACAACAAATTCCTGCCTGCTCTTACATACACGATACCAATACACAGTACATTTCATAACAATGATACTTTCATGAAAACAGACTCCTGTTGTCTCATGTACTGCAAATAGTAAGAGCAGTTTTTCAACTATACCACATGTGATGAACATAAAATATGAAATGTGATATTAATGTAGGTCCCTTTCTTTACATCCATTTTGTATCACCATTTCATTTATTTATAATTATGTTTAAGAAACTGTCCACCACAGTCCATTTTCACTGTACATCAGTCTGGGGGGGGACTAGTAAATCAGGAGGCATTTCTTCTATATATTTTTTCTTCATTTTTTAATATCTTTGGAAATGCCACCTATTTACATTCAGATATTGCTATGATTCCAGAGATGGTATTAAGCTATGAAACACAACTGACTGAAGTTCATTAAATATGGACGAATGACCGCACGAGTACTGATGCTGGTCCATCGTATCCAGCATCATAGGACTATTGTTATTACTGGCATTGGCTGCCATGGCAGTGTTGTTATTGTCATTTGCAATTCCACAGTAAGTACCATTTGTGTTACCTACAGGCAACCCTGGCTTGGTATCAATTGACAAGTTACTGCTAAACCTCAGCTGACAGTGCTGAGTCTCCTCTTCAGCTTCTGTCTCTAATGTTACCACAGGTGAGTCACAAGTCTGTTCTTTAGTCCTGATATTACTGTCATCTGACAATGCCCAACATGTAGATGACATCGATGTCCTTGTCAGACTTGCAGATGCTGTTGCACTACATAATAACATCTTCCTTTGAACATCTTCACTGTCTTCCAGTACAACTTCGATGTCCTCACGGTCGTCCAAGTCTCTAGCACTAGGCAGATCAGTGGAGTGGGTATCAGTTATTCTTGTCAGCCTATCAGACGTAACTGGGATTTCTGACACAGCTGACGATGGTATGAAGGAGGATGCTTTCTGGTCTACATTCTTGCCAATCTCTAGTTCCTTAACAGCATCAACATCGAGCTCAAGATCATCGGTTCCATCACTAAACCTAGGGCGTTTGTAACTATTGGACATGGATTTTTCTTGATTAACAAGAGACACAGGAAGGGAGGACAAACGTGCTGAGGAAGCAGAATTCGTGGAGTTTACACTCTCTACATTAGAGGGCTGAAGTGCTGATGATTCTGCCAGTTCTAATCCAGGAGTTACAATATCAATATCGACCACATTGATGTCTTCATCTTCATCATCAGTATCATCAATAGAAGTGAGCATCCGTGGCGTGGGTGGCATGTAAAACTGACTCAGAACATCATGGACATCACAGTCTTCGACCTCATCAAAGGAACGCTTCCTCGACGTGATGGCAGTGGAGCACTGGTTACTGCTTGTGTCATGAATTCCAATTATGGCAGATGGGTGATTCATTTCCATGCCAGCTGTGACTGGATGGGCCAGAGAATTGTCATTTTCACAAACAGTAACATCAACCACAAGGTCGTCCATGCTACCGTTGCAAAGACAGTCGGATGCAACTAGTCTGTGGCTGACATCCGGGGATTTCACATAACCTTCACACCCATCACTAGACTTGGAGCTTGTGTTCTCAAAACTCTGTGATGGAACCGGGGGTGATGACGATACTGACGAAGAGGGAAAGGGAGAAGTGTTCTCTTTGTTGGCATCGGTTGTAAGGGGTAATGATAGGTCATGAATTGTAGGAGATATGACTGAGGACATTTCGTTAAGTGACGCTGCAGAACAAATGGGAGCACCAGCTCTAGCGTCTGCACGCGAGTCATCCTTTACGCTGAAAGCCACCGACGTCGATGGCGTATAACAGCGAGCTGGATACGAGTGAAGTTGCTGTTTCTGAGACTTCTCCTCCCTCGCCTCTTTCTGAAGTCTCTTCATTGTGTTATTTATGAGCACAGAACGACGAAGCGAACTTTCAGGGTCTTCAATTTTCTTGAGCTTATTAACAGAAATCTTCAGAACCTTGCGACGTTCTTCTTTGAGTCTGTACTTCGCACTAATCATGGTAGGCCTAGACTTACCGCTGCTGCAGAAGCTAGAGCCGTAATTTCGCGGGCTCGAAGTACCAAATAATACTTCATCTTCAGAGGAACTAGTGTTAGGCCCTCCATTGCAGCTGTTACCGATAACCGCACCTAAGGACTTCATCCCTTCTCCTCCGACGCCAACCGCGGGAATTCGCGAGGACGTCGTGGAGTCCTCGCATACACGGATACCGCTACCTGCAAACACAAAGAAGTACCGTCACAGGGTCTCCTGCAACAAATGTTGGAATTACAGTCAAATATAACAGCCCAAAGACAGGCAATGTACGTATAACATAACACTGAGGCGCGTTCGCGTAACCACCGTTGCCGTGGAAAAACAGTATTACATACTCCGAGCGTGCGTCTGTATTCTTAGTTACCCAGCATACAAAGCGCATGCGCCGCATTAAACCGTCAATTGCAGCCTCTCTAGCTCCACCGTACTATCTCATAAACGTCACGATTTTCGCAACCACCCCTCTCCCCCCCCCCCCCCCAAAAAATTATTAAAACAAAAATATTTTTTTCATTTTTTTCCACACCCATCACCTAAAACAATACTATTTTTAGAA
>Ga0123354_10004488_pt1 | contig 19791 bp, 8 predicted proteins | sample TergutLab28metaG_2_FD_97872 | JGI IMG/M metagenome (GOLD analysis project Ga0123354, IMG submission 97872) | Labiotermes labralis P4 segment gut microbial communities from Petit-Saut dam, French Guiana - Lab288 P4 | ecosystem: Host-associated > Arthropoda: Insects > Digestive system > Gut ...
AATGAAGTGGAGGCAGGAACTTGGAAGTTAAGCGGGATCAGAAGGGGACTTCAGTGAGGTTGCCCCCTATTCTTGGGGGGGGGGGGGGGGGAAAGGGGTTATGTTTCATTTTTTTAAATTGTTCGAAAAAAAACAAGTGAAAAGAAAAATAACCCCTTTCCCCCCCCCCCCCCCCCAAGAATAGGGGGCAACCTCACTGAAGTCCCCTTCTGATCCCGCTTAACTTCCAAGTTCCTGCCTCCACTTCATTTTTCGTTCAGTCATCAATATAATAAAACAGTACTCGAAATTCGATTTTAAATATACGTTTACGGAAACTAAGGACATAATGAACATTAAGACATGTGACGTCTGCACTGTATTCAGAGGTAATCTGCAGGGTACTTATATACATTTATCTACGTAAATATGCTATACCAATAACGAAGTTCAGAGCTCTGCGCTCTGCCGAAATAAGATACGCTGGCTGTTTGCAGTCTCACTGCTAGTCGACACTTTTACGTGGCATCCTTACTTTATTCCTCCTTCCACAGTCAAGGAGGCCAAGCTAATAAATGATAGTAAGTCAAAACGGTGAGAGATCGAAGTGCGCAACGTAGTCAAATAACAGGTGCTTGGATTCCTTCATCACAGTAGTAACTGAGATATGTCTCGGTGATCAATGAAGCAGGTGGTAAGGAAAGAACGACAACAAATACTTCAGACATTGTTATTTGAATTAATAAAAATTACTAAAATATTCATTCCGGCATTCATGGGGTGACTGTCTGTTACAGGACTGTCACAACATATGCGTTTTTCGTTATCAGACGGATAGTCATAAATAAGTTTTGATATGCCATATTATTCATTTAAATTTCTTGCTCAAAATTTTCGTGCATCCTATCTTCAAGTTAATGCCTGTTGTTAAACGTAATTTGCTATTACGGTGTTCATCTCAATTATTCAGTTCAGACCACCACCCTGTACTGTGTGTGTTTGCCCATGTATGTCGGCGATAAACGCAAGGTGACTGCCCCAAGAAAATTCGTTTCATTTCTGGCTGGTAAACGTAAATTTGGTTCCACCGATTGATCAGGCAACAAACGCAGTACCCTCCTGGCCGTCCTCACTGGCTGATCAAAAGCGAGAATTTTCCTGGAAATAAAACACTCCCAGCAATTAGAGGCTGGAGAGTCATATAGTGCTTGTGGTTAAAGGTAGTAACTCAACCTACCCCAAACTTGGAGCCCACTAAAACTGTCACAACTAAGTTTTGGGTCCGTGGAAGCGTAACGTCCAATTGGCCTCAATTCGCTGTGACGAATGTAAAACTTTCACAAGCTCTGAACAGCGAATGAAGCATGACAAGTCATGAGGACTGGCTACTTCAAGTGAAGATGAAAACAAGCTACACCAGTGAACACCCGCGTCTGGAGAGAGAAAAAAAGAAAGAAAAAAGACACTTCTATGCCCACATACACAAGGGGGCAGATCATAGGACACAGAACCAAGGAATGCTCGGCCAAGAGATAACAAGTTGTGATACGTAGAACCCACGATCTTCACCGCCATGAACATCTCAATTCTTATCTAAAATAACATGTTTCACTTTCTTCGTAACCTGCATTCGTAACAGAATGTTTTGTTCAAGGTATATTTTCAAAAATATCTTCCGTTGTCCTTGTTTATTCACCAACAGCCAATCAATTTCTGCAATACGTTTTCAAAGATGACGTTTAAAATTACAAGCAAATAATGCGTATCAAGCTCCGTCAGAATTAAACAGGAAATAAAAACAAAATCCAAAAACTGGCGGAAGTGGGACAATATGCATACAGGCTGGAGAGGAAGCCCAAACACATTAGTGCTGTCACCTACTGAACTATCGTGAGACTCCTTACCGCACCGACGCCACTCGAAAACTCAATGCCCCCACAGTCATACACAGTTGGTTAGATCAACAGACTCCAATACAGGCACGATAAAGGGTCAACAAGGAAAATGCGACAGACTAATGTTATGTACATTGAATATCAGAGGCACAGGCACTACAGAATTCGAGCTAATTGGAGAATTAAAGGAAAAGAAAGTCAGTACAGCAATGACAACAGAAATATGGGAAAATCTGAAACACGCTAAGCAACTGTTTATAATGTACAGTGTTGCGAATAAAGTTAACACAGCAGTCGCAGGTGCTGTTCATATGAATTGTGACAAAACTGAGGGCTATGTTTGCAAATGATAAGATAATGACATTCATAAAACAGGAAGGGCTTATGACCAAAATAGGTGTTTACGAATCGCAAGGACAGAGGAAAGAAAATACAGCCATACTACATCAATCAGAGAACAAAATAACCTCCTCAAAATCGATAACAGATTATGTTACTCAGGAACGCTGGTTTGCGCCTACCGGGCTGCACCTTTTGTACTACACATAAGAGTGTACAACTTCGACTATTATTTAGTGATTCCGAAAAGACAGATTACAATAAGATGGAGAAAAGGTGGAGAGAAATTAAAAAACCACAGTTAAATCTTTAAACTCTACTTTCTTGAACAGACAGCATTGGAACTTCGTACAAGAATAAGTTTGTATGATTGTGCCTGAGCCATGAACAAAGCGATGAGTGAGATAAAACATGTAACAGGATGCCTTTGAGATCGTAAGACAAGGGAAAAGATAGAGGAGAAATAAGATATTAAAAGTATGGGAATACACACATGGAATAAGAAATCGAAAATGAAAGAGAAGCGTATAAAAATTATCACGGAGGACAGAAGAAAATGATAAATATGAACCAAAAAGGACTAATGCCAGAAGTTCAAGGGGCCTACGAGTAATCATGCGAGAGATTCATCAGTAAAATGGAAAACGATGTAAATGGAAACAAAGATTGAGCATGTAAGACTAATACGCATTCAAATAGAAAGGAAAAATATAATTAATTCCAGGCAATACGTGTATATATAATAGAACAAGAGCGGCAATATACGTATAACGTAACACTTGAGGTGCCTTCGTGCAAGCATTGCTGCAGTGCAAAAACAATAAGTGTGACACATTATGAGTGCGCATTTGTAGCCTTAAGGCTGATTCACACTATACGTCACGTCTCCGTTCCGTCGCGGAACGTCACCGCTCAGTAAAATTTTCTCACGTGTATTTAAACGGATATGTCCACACAGACAGGAACGTCACCGGCAAGTCTCAGTTCCGTTCCGTCGCCGTCGCCGAGCGAGAATGTTTGACGGGACGGCACGGGTCCCAACCAGTCTGGGAAACTGCTTGATTCTGATTCTGAGATCCATGACCGTCTCCTCCTCCACTACGCTTCGAGTGTTTGTTTGCAACAAGTGCTGCCTGGTTTTTCTTCGGAAATGGATGAAAAATTAATAGAATTGGTGCGTAAACGTATAAAGAAGTATAGTGGCAGTGTCTGGAAAGAAAAATTGTGGGGACAAATAGGCGAAGAGTTGAAAAAAGCAGGTAAGTTACAACTGCGCATATTGAAGTTGCTATCATTCTATTATCACCGAAGTTCTAATAATTAACAAATAACGGAAAATGTATTCCGTGGCAGTTACAAGAATAGAATAGAATAGGACAGAATAGAATAGAATAGAATAGAACGAATAGAAAATTATGTGTTGTTATATTTCACAAAGATTGTAAGACTTTTTTTCAGGAAAGCATCCAACTTAGTTGAATATTATATATTAACCTGACATTACACTCTTTCATTCTGCCAGGTTGTCCGGGTAGGGGTTGGCATAACTTCATTTTTTAAGTGTTTTATAATAGATTTGCATATGTCTTGAACAACATTGTGTATAGTTGAGTGTCCCAGGCGAAAACTGAATGAAATAGTTCGAAAACTATCTCTTGTAGCAAGATACCTGAAAGAAATGTGATGGAATTAGTTTGCAAGTTTACTGATAACATAATAAGAAGTATTTTTCGAAAAAAAAATCAATTACGCGAACACATAAATAACGAGAAATGTCTGACCTGAAATTATAGATCCACCACTATAACTGATTAGTAAATTAAATGAGGCAAAATGAATATCTTATCCGTTCATTCATAGGTTCAGAGTGTAGGCAGAGATGGGCTTCGTTGCAGGACCTGTATGGAAAGTCTTTGAAGAAAATAAGATTTTTCGAGGGACACAAAAACGCCCTAGGTGTCAACCTGAGACGGCATCCGCAGTACTAATGAAATATTTGGTTGAAAGTACTGAGGAAAGACAAGCAGAACCACCTGTTGATCCCATTGACGCATTTTTCAAAGGTTTTGCAGCAACAGTAAAAACGTTTTCTCCTTATCATCTGAACATTTGCAAGTCAAGAATATTTGCGACTGTATCTGAAGTGGAAATGACAGAAATTTTACAAGAAACCAAATCTACGCATTCATCAGAGTATTCTTCTGGCTCTCCAGATGAACTTGGGATACAACAAAACCACGGTTGTGATGCAAATTCTGCTTCAGCCCGGGCGTCAGAATCTGCGCAAATGAATTCGTCTACATCGTCCAATGTGGCTACATATTATCGAAGTTTACTTCTCAATTAAATATGTAATAAATGTTGTATTATTGCTTGCAGCAGTCTGTGTTGTTTTTGTAACTCCAGTAAATGTTTTTGAGTAAGACTACATTGTGCACTTACCGTAGACAAGTTGCTAGTTTCTCCACAGGTGATTACGTGCCCTGCCGGAAGGTGACTGAACACGATGGACAGTGTGAACACAGACCAATCTGACGGAACGAAGATGGAACGGTGACTGAACGGAAACGTGACGTATAGTGTGAATCAGTCCTTAGGTATCCAGCATGCAATGTGCATGCGCCATACTGTCACCTGTGGCCTGCCCGGCTCTACAGAATTTTCTCATAAACAGGACGATTTTCGAAAAAAAGGTCATTGAACATAAAATGTGTGCTTTTATTTCCTCTACAACTTTCGTCTGAAACATCTTCATTCTAAGAAGAATTTTGCGTAGGTATGATCAGATATGTATATTGGTCTCCATGTAAAATACCCATTATACTTGTCAGATTTTAATGAAACTTAAATTTTCTCGAGATTTTAAAAAAATGCTCATATATGAAATTTCATGAAAATCCGTCCATTTGAATCCCAGTTGTTCCATGCGAACGAACGAAGGTATGGACAGACAGGCATTACGAAGCTAATAGTTGCCATTCGCGATTTGCGAACGCGCCTAAAAAGTGTATGATATGTCATGATATGTGGAGAATTTAAAAACACAAACATCGAAGGAACAGATGGTAGGTTCTGTAACGTACAAGAACACTAAAATTGTACTCGAAACAATAAAGAATAGGAGGGCCACACGACCAGGTGAAATTAATGCAGCAATACTGAAATATGAGGTGCTGATGCTGACACTGCGATTTTACCTCATAAATACGAGCAGGTAACGACACAACCACAGAACGTCCACTTCATGCGGAACCTACAAAGGGGTCAGTATTTTGAATTCGGGACACAGAGTATGACGGAAACAATGAAAGATGGGAGAGAAAATGGATATCATAAAGGAACGTTATTGTCAGGCGATATATTTGCGGTGCAATAAATAATAAAAAAAGGGAAGAGAGTTCAATCTGCAAACGCACATGACCTCGAAGGTTCATTCTCTAGGAAATGATAGGAAGTCGACTGGATAACATTTACAACCTTCGAGAGAGACTGCTGCCTCCATCTTCAGAGTCCAAGAGGTCTTGAACGTCATATCCCAGAAGACCTGAAACTTCATCAACACTGCTGGAGAACCTCATATCCCACAACACGTCCATCGTTGGTCGTATGAAAGCCTGTAATAAGACAGCTAGAACAAAACGCTCTGGGCCTTCGGAGCAGAAGGTTGTTGTGCTGTATTTGGTGATTACTTAAACAGCACGTATGGTACAGGCATAGCAATCCCTGTAGAGACCTGGACAGGCCCTGAGGATTCCAGGAGGCTGAGGCTCCCAGATTTCAAGACAGTCGGAACATGAAGGTGGTAGGACTGTCAGCCCTAAAGCAGCACTATGAGGGTACAAAAATAAGGACAGATCAATATGACAATAATTTCTTACAAGTCACGGAAATCAGGAAAACTACACGGTGTCTGTATGGGCCGGTTATAGCGACTAACTACGGGCTGGACGGTCCGGGGATCGAATCCCGGTGGAGGCGAAATTTTCCTCACCTGTCCAGGCCGGCCCTGTGGACCACCCAGTCTCCTGTATAATCGTTACCGGGTCTTTTCCGGGGGTAAAGAGCGGCAGGGGCGTGACGCCGACCCCTCACCCCCTTCTAGTGCCGTGGTCAAGAACGAGTAGAGCTAAACCTCTACTCCCTCTATGGGCCGTACGGCCTGTACAGAGCCTCAGTGCCTGTACAATGGTGCACTTTACCTTACCTTACTTTACAAGGTGTCTAGACTCGCTTTCCTTAAATATAACATTCATCAAGACGAAATTTTAAGGAAATGAGAAGGAGAAGACAAACCTAGACAAAAACTGAAGAACCAAATATGCTACAAACAATTTACTTTTTTGCAGGCGATGTCTTATCATACACAAATCTGAGACGGATTGGCAGAAATCTGTTTGTAGACTGCAAAACCTTGATGAATAGTTCAATATAAAAATGTCTACAACGAAAATATGTTACAAATTTTAAAGTATAACAGCCAGTTCGCCAAAAAATAATTATTTTCAACTCAATTCCACAACAGGTTAAAAGCTTCAAGTATCTGGGATGTGAGAAGTCTTACGAAACAAAGTACAACGTAAATACCAAAGTACATCAATTTCAAGCAACGTGCAACACGATAAATACAGCATTAAAAAGAAATGCATAGAAATAAATAAAGTAAAAACTTTGTAAGGTACTGGAAATCACCACAGTTTTATGTTGCAGAGCATTCTGGACTAAGAACAAAAATGCTGACAAAATTCCAGCATCGGAAACCAAATTCTTATGAATTATCAGATCATGTTCAAAAATAGACAAAATTAAGCACGAAGATAAATATCTTCTTTCGTTGTCTTACCTCTTCTACCTACTCATTGTAGGTGGAGACAGTAATTGTTGCACCTGGTCACACTCAATGACACACACACACACACACACACACAAGGTGTCTGTAGGACGAGGTATCACCTCTGACAATACCCAACACCTTCAAGAGACAAATATTCATTCCTCCGGCAGGATTCGAACCCACAATCTCCAGTATGCGTGTTGTCGCAAACCCACGTCTTAGACCACGCGGATAGATATATTTCTTTAGGCTAAATAACGAGTCGTATGCATACAGAGCAAAACGGTTAAATTATGTGGCCAGAATGACTCCTCAAACTTACAAACATAAGCCAAAGGGACCTACACACATACGTACGCAGGAGTCGAGGCAGACATTATCCAAAGCCGTGGACAGCAGCAGCAGCAGCAGCAGCAGAGGACAAGGAAGAGGAGGAGGATGAGAAGGAGAAGGAGGAGGTGGAGGAGGAGGAGGAAGAAGAAGAAGAAGAAGAAGGGGAGATGATGATGAATCCAGGCAAGCCCGTAAAGACACGTTCTCATTTCCACACGTAACACAGAAGCACTATTGCATATGTCAAGAGTGAGTGACTAGTCTAAATTAAACAATGCAAAGGAAATGTACGCCATAAAGCAAGGCTAGCCAATTGCAACCCACAGGAGGGACACATAATTCGTAAGGAATAGCTCGAGGACCGCACTTGTGTATTCATTTATGGAAAAGAAAGAATGTGCTGTCTTACAGGCGCTAAGTTACACTTTCTAAACATTTTCTCCGCTGATGATGTTGCCATATTATGTTCTGTAGACCTATCACATTGTTTGATAAATTTTATTACTGAAACTATTCAAGCGACTGAGGGCTGCCCTTCGGTCAGCCCTGCGATAGAGGAATGTGCACACTGCTACACATAGCGTCCACTACACTTACCACCGAGTACGTACCGGTACGCTACACAATCAGCAGACCTGCTCTCGCCTTGTCTGACTACGCTATGCACTGCAGTCAGTAAACACAAGATATAAAGTACGTATTATACATCAGACTGTTGAAAGGCTCAACGTACATTAAAACGTATCGTAAAATATACACGACGGCTACAACCCCGGACGGCGTATAGGGGCGTGAAGGTAAAACTATGATAGCTGTTAATATGTTGTCAGTTTTATCAATGAGGGTTCTCCGCGCGTAGCAATGAAACACATATGTATTTCAACACCTCTGTGTACGGCTAACTGTAGTCTGGAACATTTTTTCGACATGTCGTGTATTTCAATAGTGTTGGCCATAAAGCCCAAATTCGCATGTTTAGCTGCGCTCTGTACTAAGTTTCACCGGAACCAGAGCTAATTTCCCACATTCTTCAACTTTTTACCATGGTACAGATGAGGAATGGGCAAAGCAACAGACGCGGACGATTTCAAGGTGGTCCAGTTTCAAGCCCGCAAAAAGCAAGACTCACAAAATAAATAACGCACTAGTACAACAGTTAACATTTCTGTGGACTTGTAAAGTACATAGGTGCGATGCCAGATAGAACTCCAACTGCACAGCTTGACTCAGTTCGAAGGTTTGGTTACCACTGCACAACAGGAAAACATGACATGACATTTGCACCTAAGCAGAACTACCAACACACCGCAAAAAACTACAGTTCAATCCTATTATAATCTAAAGCACAATCCGGGAACAGCTAGAGCGCAAAGTTGTGTTCCCATCTAGAGTAAAGCACACTGACAGTGGGTTAAAGCGGCGCAGTGAGGTTCCACGGAGTTCTGCATATATTTCCTAAATGAATTGCGAGTATGTTCCACATGTACTGGAAGAGGTAAAAGTAGGCTGCTGAAGCATCCGCTAAGAAGAACCGTCCGTCAAGTTCGCACGTTCACAGTACGGTACTCTCTCGTAACTTTCAAAAAGGAAAAGCATCCTTACTGTCGCCAATCTACGTGACGTAGGAAGGCAGTCCCACCAACTTAAACGACTACGAAAAAAAAAAAAAAACAATGGACCATGAAACGATACCTTTTTCATTCCTTCTAATGCCCACACTCGTCAGCACATAACGCATTTTGACAAAAGGTTGTAGGTCTACAAGTACTTGAAAAGGGAGTGTGATATGTAACTTATATTGACACTCTGGCTGCACCCAAATTCTGCCTCAGTATGTATGACTCACGCCTCTGGGTCCTGTACTTACGTGTCACTACTCACGCAAACATTTTACCGGCCCACAATTGACACTTTCATAAAACATAAAAAAAGCCTGGTAGCAAATAAAACAAAGCTTGTTAACAAAGAGTAATAATCAGTGTAAAAAGCCGAGGTCGTGGAAAAATGTCTTTGGAAGTATAACCTTAGCATCACTTCGCTTTGGGTTCCAGAAGACGACTTGACGACGGACATCGCGGGATCTCTACTTACACTGGACTTGCTTGAAACTATTCAATCACACTTCTGTGCAAACCTGCTTACAGAACAGTGCTTGTATGACTAGTTCCTTTGATGTGATGTCAAAGAACAAGGAAACGGCGTAGTGGAAACCGAACCACAGTGCAAGTACAGACCACCCTGTAGCAACACATTATGCTTTTGACTTAAGCGCTTCAGCAGCGGAAACTTCACACAGGTCTGAAATATGTATCTTTGTATTTCGATACACAAATACTGCATATGAAGCATGTAGGTGTTATGTCTATATCTCATGTCACGTATTTCCTTCCATAAGGCGGCACGTCTCTTAAGAAATGAAGTTAGATTTTAGCTTAAAGTAGTTATTTTGGTGGAGTGATATCAACCAAAACGAAATTCATCTAACAATGTTTATATTAAACGCCCAAAACAAATTTAATTTAAATACGTCGGGTATTTTTCAATACGAAAGGTGTGGAGGGCCAGATGGGCTACAACATGGGCGTCCAAACTTTCTATGGCAAAGGGCCACGCCCGTTACTGTGGGCAACTTTTCGGGCAGACGTGGGCAAATAACGTCAAGTGGCATACCTAATCGCCCAAATTATTGTGTAATTTTATAGTATATAATAATTTACAAATGTGGCTGCGGGCCGTGGGTTGGAGACCCATCGGCTGCAATCTCCCACATCTTCATTTGAGCGCTCTCTGCAAAAAAGAACGCAAAACTGTTTCGTCATAATGCATTTACAAAAGAAAGCTGGTTACAGGAATGAAAATAACGTGTGCTGACACAGCAAATTCTATTTTACGAATTCTGTACAGGTAGAATATATTCAACAGTGAGCTTTGCCCCACAGAACATCGGACCAGAATAAGAACACCTCCGGGCCATACGACATTTGGATCAGAATGAGAACACCTCCGAACCATACAAAATGAGCTGGCACACATCCATTTGGAAAGCCCTGTAGAAGATGTACTGTACGTCAGCAGACGTAAGACAATAGTCCTTTGGTTCACCGACACAACTGCTGTATTTCTACATGCCTACGTATTGCACAAAATATCTGCCATTTCTACATTACGCACTTTTTATCAGTAAGGCCAATTCTGGTATTTCAACAGAAAATACTTTTCTTTCTCAGTCTTTGCTAACAATGCCCCGAACTTAAACACACGAGGTAATTCTGAAATAACATTTCCCCACTAAAATCTTATGTGAGTGTCAGGTAGCTACGCGATGAAAGAAATCAACAGTGACAATGACTACGACGATGATAATTATGGCGATGATTCTGAAATCTGATTTTGCATTTTGCCTTCCATGCATACGGAGGAAAACATAAGAGAATTTAGGTGGGCTGGTTGAAGCTGTACAAACACGAGAGACCAACGTCAGTATGGTTGCAGCATATTCTGTTCATATTCTTCTTTTACAAACCTTACACTTAATAAATCGCCGGTCCCAGGGCAGCGCGGTCTACGGTGTAGGTCTGAGGTCGCTCGCCAGCTGAGATTGTGGGTTTGAATTCCACGGGGGTATGGATGTCTTTTTGTTGTGAGTGTTGTGTGTTGTCAGGTAGAGGTGTCTGTGACGAGCTAATCACTCGTCCAGAGGAGTCCTACTGACTGCGGTGCGTCGTTGTGTGTGAGCTAGAAACCTCGTGAATGAGGAGGCCCTGGCTCACTGGGGGGTTGTTGTGCCAAAAACAAACAAATAATGAATCGCTTAACACTGACATAAATTCTTGTTGGTAATACAGGGTTTTCATAAACGAATGCTAGGATATTGAACGTCTATAATAGAGGACTCGTGCGGTGTACAACAGTGAAAGCAGCAACATTGAATTCCACCACGCTAATAGTCCGTTGACAATGTATGTGGACAAAGAAAGAGCTCCATGTGTATTGTGGTCATATGGCCCATGTTTTTATGGTAAACTAAAATATATTTTGCTCTTTTACCCTAACTAGGTTTTCTTCAGTGGACACCTTCCATTCTACCAGTCTCTTATGAAAGCCCTGGATATGTAAATACGACTACACGTATATTCTTTTGTGGAAAACTAACCGAAGACACAGTGAGGCAAATAACAATAACAGTTCGTAAGACACGACACAGAAATATACTTCTACAAGCTACGGCCCGGAGTTTATGTGGAATGGTTTGGCCGATTTTGATGAAGCAGGTGAAAAGCGAGTAACAGCACAACACGCAATACATCTACGTCACGAAGATTTCACAGAAATCGTGGTTCAGAAAGTAAGCCATCATGTACAGTCGAGTTCCTGGTATAAATCCGGGCTTCGACAGATGATTCCCACACCAAGAGAAACTTCAAACCAAATGCCTCGGCGAATGTGAACTAGACCAAGGTGCATGTTCATAATTCCAGCTACTGTGCAAAACAACTTATCTGATTAAGACAGAATTCATATATCGTTAACACTAACCGCAACAGAAAACGTCAATTAGTATAATGGCACAGTAAGTATATTTACCGACGAAGACAACTACATTCTAAACGCGATACTTGAAACTTCCTAAATTTGCCCTTTACCCAGAAAGTTTATTTCATTTCCTGACAGACTGAGCTGTTCACATCTTGACGTTTGTAACCTCATAACATTAAAGACGTACGCGCGAACAGTTGCAGCAAACGCCTCTGACTGAGGACATATTTCAAGTACTATTGATAACGCATGCAAGTGTAAATGTATGGCTTATCCGAATGTAACACCAAAATACAAACCCTCACAAAAACGTTTGTACTATTTTACGGACATTTTACATAAAAATGGTTAATTTTTGCAATGCTTGCACGCTGATCTATTAGAGCTACTTTAACCATCTGAAGTCGAAGTCAAAGTCGTGTTACGACTGACGGTCGGTCAGTCACTCAGCCTTTTTGTCGAACCCCTCTTAAGAGGCTCATGAACAGACTTTAGTCACCGTATGGAATGCTTCTGTCCGTCGGTCTTGGGGAGCCCACGGTGACAAAAGTGCGTCTGTCCCTTATTGTGAGTCACCGTTTTTGTCGGTTGTTCGTACTTACAAGAAGAACTGATAATATTTTTCAATCCAATGGCCCCAATTCCGAAAGATCATTCCTTTCTGGACGGTTACCAAGTTCCACCCCTTATCTTTCTGGTAACAGCAACATGTACATGAGGATGGATATGGATAATTGGTGTAATGATGACAGGGGAAAACTGATGTGCTCGGGGAACAACGTGTCCCAGTGTCACTTTGTCCACCAAAAATCTTACAGGGACTGGCCTGCAATCGAAGCCGGGCTCCTGTGGTGAGGTAACCCGAATTATAGTTATTCAGTCCGTAACGCGTAGTAAACGCATTACGCCTTGGTCATAAAAACAATCAGGGGAAACCCGCTGTTTATTCTCAGATCCATATAAAACAGACAAATGCACTCTGTAGGCAGAACGTATAATTTTTTTAATGTCACACTAGGCGACGAAGTAACCACTAGGCGCTGAAGGGTCAACCAGTTGGAATTTTGTAACAGAGCGTACTTACGTGGTTCTCACACTGAATAGCGACTGTTTCCCTAGAACTACTCGAGACGGAGTTTCTTCTCTGTTAGGAAGGAACTAAAATTTATAAGACGAATTTCACTCTTCAGAGAGTCAAGCAGAATCACCTACTGAATAATCCAAGGCGGACAAAAGAAACTTGACCTGAATATCTGTGTTATAATGGTAATTCTCATACAATGTGTGAAAGAATGATTCAACGTCACCATCACTGGGGTTGCAACTATGCAGTATCTCCCGGTACTGAAATGACCACACACGTGCACCAACTGTTTGGACAATACCATATTACGAAAAACATCCAGCTCTGCCACAAACTGACAGTGAAGGTAAACAGACAGATACAACTGGAGCGCAGCATGATACGTATGCCATTAGCAGGAAAGTTTTAAATGTTCCATCATTTATCCAGTTTTTGCAATACAGTGCAATCCGTTTACATTAAATTCAGTGGGGTTCTGATAGTGGTATATTACGACTATTTGGATTGTACAATTATACTAAAACGAATAAACATAAGCACTACTTTTCTGCTACCGGATTTTTCCATCCAAAGTAAAAGTGTGGGGAGACAATGTTTCAGTTGGGCCCGTTAGAGAGACGTTCTCAATCTGCAGACAACCTCTGGCAGTACAGCTATCACAGAATATATGCCTAAGATCATACCGTTCACTGAAAGTAATCGTGGCGCAATCAAAAAATGGCCTATTTGGGGTTAATACGACGACCGAGTTCTAAAATATAACAACCTATTTTAAGATAGGGCCGAGGGAAATTAGCAAGGCTTCGGTCATAAAATCCGTGCTGAAGGCCGGGTATCGAAGTCAGAGTCTCCCAAGTATAAAGCAGGAATATTAACTACTAAATTGCGTTGTTCGGTAATAGCAATAATATTTTGCCATAATAATAAATAAAATAAAAATGTATTTATATTATTATTAACATTATCGGACATAACAAAACATACTTATATAAAAGATATGTGGTACAAGTCTATAAATATGTTAATGCCAGGCTCATCGCTTGGGAAAATGTGTGGATGAAAAACTTTATTATACTCTTATGCTGTCGGTTTGGTGATGTGTTGAGAAATGTTCGCTGGTGGAGCACTGCTACCATTCCTACATCCAGCAGGAGAAACGCTCGTACAGAACACAGAAACATCGACAGGCTGACTCACACTGGCAATTTCGTCGATGGAGATATGTCACCTGCCTTCACTGCAACAGTCTTTTATTACCATCTCTAACCTAACAACATTGCGGCTACTTTAGCTATTTAAGGAATATTTAAATATGCTCATTAATTAGAGGTAGATTTTTACAAACCCTTCGGGTAAAAGTGAAACGTAAAATTTCCAAGAAACAAAGATGTCCCCGTTTTATTAGTCAACTTACTGTGGTCCAACAGGCTGGTGACCGAGTAAATGCATAAATACTCTTTAAATGCTGAACTCTTGTGATCTGCTATTATATGACTTCTTTTTAAAAAATCGACTGGATTAATTCCTTACAGCCGCAAATCTGTAAGTTCTAGTGGTAACCACGAGACACTAATTTCGCCCTTGCAAATACAAAAAAAGCAATCGATGTAACTGTTTTATTTCTAAAAATCTGAGGACAAGATTATTGCATTTCGCTCATGAAACATTAGAGACATTTTTATATTTCATAAACCACCTTCAATAATCTGTAAATCGACCATTTTTTCTCGTCTATAATTACTTGTTGCAGACAGGCAGTTGAATGAATCTGGGATTCCATTTTGAAAAACACATCTGAATATCATTACATAAGGAGAAGGTTCTGTCGATAGCATTAAAAAGAGCTTACATTGCTATATCCCAAATATTATATATATATATATACATATATATATATATATTACGCCATTAAAGCAATAGTGTAGGAATTAAATAACTTCCACCTGCCATGTGGTTTTCACTTATTAGTTCCTTTTTTTCTCCAAGTTCGTGAAGTGAAGCTGCAAGAGACGTTCAGCAAATTCCAGCTGTTATTCTATAGCAGGCACAGGCTCTCCAAGCTCTGACTAACATTTCACTATAACAGACTACACAAATATCAAAACCTGTTAAGTTCAGAATTACAGAAGCAAACGCTTTACTGCATTACAGTTCATGTACACCAACACCCTTACCTTAAAGCAAGGTATCAGCACCTCAACATTTTAACAACTGCATGCATCTCTGTCGATATTAGTATCACACACACACACACACACACACACATCCACAGCGCATGTGTATGACGAATTCCTATAAAATACAAACATCAAATATAATATCGCCGTCTTGAATATTATTTATTCCTAATGCTCCTAAGTCACAAGGGCTCCACACACAAATTAAGCGTTTTAAAACCAATGGTATAAGATGTATTGAGGCTGCTGGTAATTCCAGCAAACTTGTGCTATTCAAGGCCATGCGTTATGTAAAGAATTTAGCTAATAATTTATTGAGGCCTACCTGAATTTAATTTCTTTCCGGGGGTACAGCGGCCCGGATGTGGCGATGACCACCCACCCCATCTAGCGCAGAGGTTAAGAATGGGCAAAGCTACACCTCTACCTCCCCTCTGTACCCCTATATTAGAGGAAGAACTTCACTTTACTTGTATTTACGAGTAGAAACGTTACGACGTTATGCATTATGAGAAGTCGTTACAACACTCTGGCTTAAAATCTCTTTAGATTTTTGTAACAATATAGACTACTACCAGCTCGACTTCATGTTCTCGAAACAGTCTGTGTATGCACCTTCGTTCCTGCACATTTATAACGTTACTTCTCTCTCTCTCTCTCTCTCTCTCTCTCTCTCGAAAGATCGGATGTATCATGAAAGTCTAAAATTTACAATGTTAAGGTCTACTGACGTGCAAAACCCATATATCAAGGCTGTCCATGTGTGATAAATTTCACTATACAGAAAGTTTTGCGACCGTTGACTAAAAACTGTCTTCCTTAACCTTTCTTCCTCCGTCATGAAGTACGTTTTATTTGGGTTTATATGCATTTCCATGTACTTGCCTTATATTAAACCCTTCTGAAGTCGGTCTGTTAGTGACAATAAGCACAAAGTTTTATTTGCATACAATTAAGTATAAACATACGTAAAAACTCCGAACGAGACAGGGTTAATCCAACAGGCCTATATAAACCATTGTATGTTTGTGAACCATTACTGAAGCCTGACATACTTCAAGCAATTAAATTGAAAAACAGCTTATGACTAAGGAGTCCGGAAGTACATATATACTCTAACAGGCCACTCGTTACTCTACAACCAACATCGTGACGTCATGAATGACGAAAGGTACAAGCACAGACACACGGTGCAAAAATACACAGCAGCAGTAGCAGCAGCAGCAGCAACAACAACAACAACAATAAACAGGACAACAGCAGTAGTAGTAGTAGGAGAGAGAGAAATTTAAGAAAGAAAGCATGATCCGCCTGCGAACACTTTCTAATAATCGACCATTACGTCACACAGAGAAAACATGCCTTCATATCTGCTTCTAACTCATGTCCCACGCGGAACGCAAATTCTGGTTGCAAGTTCGTGACATAATTCAATGCGAGAAAGGAGGGATGGCATGAATGAACTATTTCAGTTAGACTACTTATGCATGACGAAACAATACAGGCTGCGGATGTTAAATTTCTGTTTTCCACGTTTCCGCAGGTAGAAACACTCATAAGGCTACTGAAAAATAAACAGACAAGTGCTCCATGAAGTAAGGATTACACAGGTGCGCTTCTCTTGCGCATAGCGTCTATCTGCTGCCCTGGTAATGTTCACATGGCAGGATATATACCAACGTTCATTCAGATCTGATGGAAAAGCTCCGATTAAAACAAAGTACAGTCAATAAAACACGCACATTTATACTCGTTTAGCACATGCACACTGTAGCAAAACCCTGTTAAAGGATTCATAGGAATGTGGTCTGTGTAAGAGTTTATTTAGACCCGTAAATACAGAGAACATTAAACAGCATCTAGATGAAACTTCTTAATACAATTTCGCGTAGGTTCTCACCCGAAGTTACCAAGATCGGTCCAGTAATTATGACGATGTTATCGATGTAAAGAACAATCGTGATGTAACGATTATGTGGTGTCTGGAGTTCTTTTCAAGGCACACCTACAATGAACCAGAGAAGTAACTATTGTATATCAAGGACCTATTTTCCCAGAATTTCTTTCTACAGGAGTGTGAAAATGGGTATTTGTAGAATTTTAATTATAAATACACTCTGTTTTATCAGCCGTTTCTAAAAAAATATAGACCTATTACGTTTCAATGCCATCACAGGACATTAACTCCGAGCAGCGGAGTTCTCACCTATCAAGAAACCTTCTGTCCCCTTAAGAACCCGAAGTTTCGTGAATACATATAGGTTCCCATACTGGTCCAAACGAATGCAATCCACACCATTAAACTCTATTACTTTTTTATTAACTTCCACACTATCCTTCCATCTACGCCTAAGTTTTTAAAGTAAGGCTCTCTATGGGACTAAAACTGACAAAGATGCAAGAAATTTGTGCTAAATTCTATTACAGAGTGCTATGATACAAATACAGAAAATCGGCAGAATATGGCTATTTTTCTTACACGACAGGAAAACAATTTCTTTACTGTTATCTCTGAGACTGCTGTAGGAAGGGAGAAATAGTTTGTAATACGCAAGGCACAAATCTGAAATTAATGAATCCTCTGTCTTCTGCTTGGCTGCAGCTACAGGACTAGTTGACTAGTTGGGTAGCGTACTGCTTACGTCTTGACGTGGCTACCAGTCGTCTGTTTCAGTTTGCACGAACGTGTTCTCGAGTTAAAAAACAAGTGTTTTGGTGTGTAAATGGTAAAGAATAAGACTACCAATGGTAACCGTCACGTAGTACAAGGGCGTTCTTTACTTTAAAAAAAACATACGGTTTCATGGTTCACGCGTAAATACGAATTAATTTACGACCATAAAACGAATAAAATTGCATTTACACTCACAAGCAAAGTGCCACCTTCCCTATGTCGATTTTCGAGAAACTAATAAAAGTTCAACAGCAGTACAAGCACTTCTCTTGTACCGATTTTCACTGACATCGCACAACAAACGTGGGAAGTAGATATTCACTGCTGCCCTCAGGCAAAGTATTAGGCTTTCACTGCGCTGACCTTCACGAAATGAAGAGTTTGTGGACATTTCCTGTAGCGAATTTTGTCCGAATCGGAGGAAAACAGTAGAAAGGGCAAAACTTCATTCATGCCCTGACGTAAAGCATGGCTTTCACTTCACCGACTTTCACGAAACTCACAAATGCTCAGCGGTATTACATGGAGATTTATATCGAATTCTACCCAAATCGGTCACAAATTCACTTATAGCGCGAAGTAAAGCATAACTGACCGCCGATTTTCACGAAACTCACGCCTTCTCGCAAGTTTTTAGAAAATAACTCCTATACTTGACTTCCATAAAATGCTACAAGCGGTTTAGTCGCTGACAGCAGACCACAGACGGACGGACGTAGTCTCCGCATCAGTATTCTGTTTTTACTTAGTATAAAATAGCCTAATAATTCTGTGATAAATACACTTCAGTGTACAGGAATTCAGAATTTATAGACGAATACATTGTAATGAAGGGGGCTACTTACGCCCCCAACACCGGGTGTTTAAAGGTCGCTTTACTAAAGTAAGTGAAACACGTAACTGCGATTTTTTTTTATTTGCGTTCGGTTTTTATGTGAGCAGTTGGCAACGCCGTGATTACACCAGCTGTTGTTTGTATCACACGTTGTGTCAATGACGTGTGTATTCAAGTTATTCCCATATGAACAGAAAATGATCAAACGAGCAGAAGGCTCTTCTGTTGCAAGCAGTAATGGAAAAAATTAAGAAGTCTCAAGCAGCCGAGCATGTTTGTGGAGTCCTTGATTACGACAGTCGTACAAAGACAATAGGAAGTAAGAGTATCTTGTATTCAAAGTATTCAGACGTAACGTTAGCTATCGTGACAAGAGTCCCTGTACTCCTGCTCAGTTACTCCAGGATAGCCTCTCAAGTTCCATCACGACTGCACCTACTGATTTGACAGCAACAAACGCTCACAAGGTACAGGGTGCAGGAGAGAGTATTTGGATTTCACACAGAGGAAGAAATAGGAGACTAGAAAAAACTTAGTAAGGGCCAGCTTCATAGCTTTCTCTCTGCATCCAGTATGACGGTGGTCAATTCAATGTGTTAGATGTCGGGAACAGGGAATATGTAGCACGCATGGCAAAGATAAACAATACACACAATTTTTTTTGTAGAAAATCTGAAGAAATGAGAAGCATAGAAAACGTAGGCGTCAATGGGAAGAAACAATGGGAAAAGCCGTAAACAAAAGAAGGTGTGGACTGGATTAATGTGGTTCAGGCCAGGGACCGGTAACAGGCTTTTTCGAAATTGCAATGAATATCGCAAATCCAAACAAGGCGGAGATTTTTTTGACTAGCTGAGCGATTTGGTATAGCAGGACTCAGTTCCATGGATTTAGTTGAAAACTACTATACGTGGAATACAAACATATATATATTTTTAAATATAACTCAAGAAGTTTTTTTACAACACATTTGTACACTTCAACATGTGCTCCTTTTGTTGCATGGAGAACGTCTAATCGACTATCAATTTCTCTCCACGTGTTCTCCAACATGTGTTCAGTTATTGTAGCAAAAGCGTCTGTTATTCTTGCCTTCAAATTTGTAATA
>Ga0123354_10004492_pt1 | contig 19788 bp, 16 predicted proteins | sample TergutLab28metaG_2_FD_97872 | JGI IMG/M metagenome (GOLD analysis project Ga0123354, IMG submission 97872) | Labiotermes labralis P4 segment gut microbial communities from Petit-Saut dam, French Guiana - Lab288 P4 | ecosystem: Host-associated > Arthropoda: Insects > Digestive system > Gut ...
CGCTGGTATAGGACCGTAGTTCTGTCATCAGCGATATCGAGCGCTTGCATCCCGGTATGGAGGTAAAGCTTCAAATGAAAAACGGATCGGCGGATGTTGCCGTGTTAAATACCATGAGGGAGTGATTATATGGCGGATAACCTAAAAAAGAAAACGTTTGCCGAGTTGATGGCGGAGTTTGAAACCATCGTGCTGGATATGGAACAAGGATCCCGGCCTTTTGAAGAATGTACGGCTTTATTTGAAAAGGGGATGGCCATTCAAAAAGAACTGCTTAAGCGGTTGGAAGAAGGCAAACAGAAGATAGCGGTGCTTGACGATGTGTCGGATGAGCCGAGCGAACCGGCTTTCATGGAGAATCCCGATGAGGGGGCTTGAAAAGCATCTGCCGCGTTTGGAAAAAGGTTTACTAGAAGCGCTTCAGCATACACAGATGACTGACGCCCTGCGCGATGCGATGGGATATAGCCTATTAGCCGCGTCCAAGCGGTTACGCCCGACCATACTGCTGGAAGCATACATGCTGAAACGAACGGATGACGAAACGGCGCTTCCGTTTGCGCTGGCGCTAGAAATGATACATACGTATTCTCTCATTCACGATGATTTGCCGGCGATGGATAACGATGATTTCAGGCGCGGGCAGCCGTCCAGTCATAAAACGTTTGGGGAAGCCGCTGCAATTCTGGCGGGTGACGCGTTGCTTACCCTGGCATTTGAAGTCATGCTCACCGCTTGTGAAGGCAAAGCCGACGTACGCAGCCATGTACGGGCGGCGCGCATCATAGCCGGGCGCAGCGGTGTGACCGGCATGGTAGGCGGCCAAATGACCGAGATATCGCCGGCAAGCCGTGTGATGACACGAGAGACGCAGATGGAAATTTACAAACAGAAGACGGCAAGTTTATTTATGGCGGCGATGGAATGCGGCTTAACCTTAGCGGGTGCGGATGATAAAGAAGTTCATGCCGGAAAAACGTATGGATACCATTTCGGCATGGCATTTCAACTAACAGATGATTTACTGGATCTTCAAAAAGATATGAAACGATTTGGAACAAAGACGGAAGCCGCCCGAACGGATGAGCAAGGATCGCTTTTGTCTGAAACTACCCGTGAGGATTGGTTGTTTAACGCCCGGATGCATACGAACCTGGCCGAACAAGCGCTCGATGTGTTTGGCGCTTCCGGTATATTCTTAAAAACACTTGCTAAAGAAGCGTTGGTACGGGTACAATAAAAGCGACTCCGGTGTTCTTACAGATAAGGAGGATGGGATTTATGGACCATTTTACCGAGGAAATTGTGGTAAAAAAGCAAAAAACCTTCACCGAAATGATGTATTATCTATCAATGGCATTCATCGTCTTGTTCGGTTTGATAGCCATGATATCGTTCAACTCTATTTTCGCGCAATTTGATGTCTTCACGCTTGTAATACTCCTGCTGTCAGCGGGAATGGCTGTCTTGCTTTTCTTGCGCAGGGACCGTCTTCGTATAGAGTATGAGTACACATTCACAAATGGGGATATGGATTTTGCTTCCGTGTTTAACAACAAAAAAAGGAAAAGTTTAGGTACGATGAAGGTTCGTAATGTAGAAGCTTTCGGACCGGTTAACGGAAGCGCCTTTAACAGATATGTCAGCATGAGGGATATTAAAACAAGCAACTGGTTTTTGAACCGGGGCGCGAATTTGTTTTTTTTCTATTTTTCCAAGGACGGAAAAAAGCGGCTCATCATCATCGAACCCACAGATGTCATGGTAGACTATATCAAAAAGTATCTGCCCAGAGGCGCGTGGCAGGCGTAACCGTTTTCGATGCGTGTCTATTTAGATAACAGCGCTACCACACGTCCCTCCGAACGGGTGGTACAAGCCGTTGCGCGCAGCATGCAAACGGCTTATTATAACCCCTCCAGCCTATATAAACCCGCGATGGAGGTTGAAAAAGAAATAGCCTCCTTCCGTGCCATATTATCTTGTCATGATCACGTGTACTTTACCTCCGGGGGTACGGAAGCCAATAACATCGCTGTTTTTGGCAACAAGCCGCAAACAGGGCATAATGGCCGTATTCTATGCTCAGCCGTAGAGCATCCTTCTGTACGTGAAGCGTGTATGGCTATGAAACGTCATGGCCGCCGGGTTGAAGAAATCCCCGTTACGCAAGAAGGAATCGTGGATCTCGAGTGCCTTGAAACGATGCTCAAAGAGGATACGGTACTCATCTGCGTGATGCATGTCAACAATGAAACCGGTGCGATTCAGCCGATAAACGAGATGATCGCTTTACGAGACAGGCTTGCGCCGATGGCCGGCATTCATGTTGACGGTGTACAGGGATTCCTGCGCGTTCCGTTAGATTTGTCAAATATTCAATCTTACGCAATAAGCGCCCATAAAATCCACGGACCGAAGGGCATTGGCGCGTTAATTACTAAAAAGGCCTCTAAGCCGCGGCCGTTCACATATGGCGGCGGTCAGGAAGAGGGGGTCCGGTCAGGGACGGAGAACACACCCGGCATTGCCGGGTTCAAGGAAGCGGTCATGGCATACCCGGCGGAAGCGAACAGCCGGATGCATGCGCTAAAAATAACGCTATATGACCGCATCACGCAAGCTATCCCGCATTCGCGGTTAAATGGTCCGGAAGTCACGGATAAACGCGGCGCGCCGCATATTTTAAACATGTCCTTTACACCTGTCCGTTCCGATACCATGCTTTACGCGCTTGAGGGTGAAGGCGTTTATGTCTCCGGCGGGTCGGCGTGTTCCTCCGGCAAAAGTAAGTTGTCGCAAACACTAAAGGCCATGAACACACCCCGTTCGGACGCGGAATGCGCCGTGCGTTTCAGCCTGTCAAAGGATACAACACGGGAAGAAATCGAGTACGCCGCCGAGGCCGTCATCAGGCAGTATCGGTTGCTTTCACGATATGTCAGGAGATAAATATATGGGACCGTTGTTATTGATTCGTTATGGTGAAATATTTTTAAAGGGTTTAAACCGGCCCTATTTTCTGAAGGCGCTTCAGCAGAATATCAAACTGGCCATTGCCGATGAAGGTGCGCGTGTTTGGCTGAGTGACAGCCGATTCTATATTAGCGGTGCTGCGGATATCAACGCTTGCGCACTAAAAGCGGCAAAGGTTTTTGGCGTGCATTCCGTTTCTCATGCTTTCGAGATGGCGAAAGATGATTATCAGGCTATATGCGACAAAGCGTTAGAACTCATGCGCGGCAAGACAGGTACCTTTAAAGTACAGGCAAGGCGGTCTGATAAGGCTTTTTTTAAAGACTCTCCCCAAATCAATGCGGAACTGGGTGAACACGTGCTCAAGCGGATGCCCCATTTATCCGTGGATGTGCGCCATCCCGACACGATCTTATCCGTTGAGATAAGGGACCATTGTTATCTATATACTGATGTCATTCCTGCGGTGGGAGGAATGCCGTCAGGCACAAACGGGCGCGCGACGCTTCTTCTATCCGGTGGCATCGACAGTCCGGTGGCGGGATACTTGATAGCCAAACGCGGCGTGAAAATTAACTGTGTTTATTATCATTCTTATCCCTTTACGGGAGACCGCGTGCGCGAAAAGGTAATTAATCTGGCGGGCAAGCTGTCCGAGTACAGCGGGGAAGTACAATTAAGCGTCATACCTTTCACGCGCATACAAACGCAGATACATGAAAAATGCGCCGAAGCGTACACAACGCTTATTATGCGCCGCTTCATGATGCGTATCGCAGCCGCCCTCGCCGTTAAAAACAACGCGCAAGCACTTGTGACGGGGGAAAGCATCGGTCAAGTAGCCAGCCAAACAATGGAAGCGCTTGTCCTGACAGATGCGTTGGTGCCCATGCCTGTTTTTAGGCCGTTAATCGGTTTAGATAAACAAGAAATCATCAATTACGCGCAAAAAATAGGTACTTTTGACATTTCATCCCTTCCGTATCAGGATTGCTGCACGGTTTTTACCCCGCGTCATCCCGTGACGCATCCTCAAAAAGATCATGTTGAGTTAGCCGAGCGTGTGCTGGATACGCAAAGCCTAATTGATGACGCAATAGAGGGGTTAGAGGTCATAACGGTTAACGCATACACGAAAGAAGACGCTTGAACCGCGCCTTCTTTAAAGCATTCCGGAGAAACAGAAAAACTAGTAACGAAAAACGATTATCAGGTACGCCGCGCTTCTTTAATTTTTGCGGCTTTACCCTGTAGATTACGCAGATAATACAACTTAGCCCTGCGCACTCTGCCCTTGCGTACGATATCCAAGTGATCTACCCGTGGGGAATGCAACGGAAAAGTTCTTTCAACACCGATGCCGTAAGATACACGGCGAACGGTAAACGTTTCCCGTATGCTGCCGTTGCGCTTGGCAATCACGGTGCCTTCAAACGCTTGTAAACGCTCGCGGGCGCCTTCCACTACCTTAACCCATACCCTCACGGTATCGCCGATGCCAAACTCCGGCAGGTCGGTTCTCAACTGTTTCTGTTCGATGGAACGAATAACCTCATTCATGGCGGTCGCCTTCTTCCTCATGGACGTTCATACCCCGCGCGTGGGGAAGCGGACCGCCCGTTTTCGCGGGTCATTATAGCATGTTAAACCGCTGAACGCAACTTTTTTAGCGTTTAAGGGGTGACCAGGGAGTGGCCACTGAGCGGAGGCTCGCTTTTATGCCCTTCACTCACTTTAGCCGCTTAAAACCCGGTCAGCTTAAAGAACAGCAGTTCATCCGCGGACTTGTCAGCGCGTTCCTGCGAAATCGCTATCAAAATAGTGCCATCGTCCATCAAATGCATGTCTTCCAACCAGCAGTAACCGGCGCCAAGTAATTTTTTAACGTCGATCGTGCCGACAAACGCGCCGTTTATATCCCATAATATAATACTGCGCATGTTGCCATCGGTCGCCAGAAATCCATTGGGCGTCTCCGTAATGCCGGTAATGTGGCCTAACCCGGATCTGTCTGCCCGCGTGTTTCCCAATGCGAACAACTCATTACCGTCAAAATCGTAAACCATTATCTTCTCCCCGCTGTCATCCGCTGCGCTGCCAGCGACCATAATATGGGAATCAGATATACGGATATCACTGATCATCTTAAAATAACCCGTGCGTGTCTCCGGTTTGGTTAAATCCGTAAGAACCCAGGGCGCTGCTTCATATACATTATCTTTCACCGTAATTATCTGCGGATCGGCATTCACCCAAAACGAGATGCCCCATTCACCCGATGGATGCATGACAAGATCGTGTTTGATCGACGGCGCCGATATTTTATTAAACCCGTCGTATACAAAAACACTCCAAATGCCCTGGGATAGATAAAGCCGGCCTGTTTTATCGGTTCTTATCATTTCGTACTCTTCATCAAGTTTGACAGCGTTTTCAAACACTACTGTATCATCATTAATCCGGTACGCGCTAAGCTCATTCTTCGTTACGGTATAAATCAAATCGTTAGAAACCGTCATGGATGTCCCCATCGTTCTATTAAGAATAATCGGCTCATCCGCTTTTAAAAACATCGGGGTCAGTGTAATCGAACCTGCCGTCTGCGGATTAATATCGGGAGTCCAAGGCATTCCGTCCCATGGCCATGGCGTGGCGGCTGTGCCCTCATCGGTTAAATGAAGACGGACTCCATTAATGATATCCGTAAATGGCGCCGCTAACAAATCAACTCCCTTTGCAGGAAAAAACTGTATATAGTAGTTTACCCCGGAAGGGTCATGCCTGTAACGATAAACTTCTCCCGGTTTGCTTTCATAAAAAACCGTACCGTCAACAACCATGCCGGTAAGCTTACCGTCGGCCAAGTCCTTTAAACTGAAACCGTTGTCGGTAAAACCTCTTCTGTGTTGTTTGGCGGAGTCCGGCGAAGCGCTGATATTTATACGGTATTGCTCCTTTCCCGCATCATCATAAAAGGTAAATCGGATGTTCGCGGATTTGTCATTCATGCTCGATCTGCCCTCGTCATATATCCAATTATCAGGGTATGAGACACTGAACAATCCGTGCTCAATGACTTCTCGCTCCGTATCACATAAAATAGGAGGGATGATTTCAGATTCCGGCGTAGGTACCGGTGGGTTGTATTCTGCGTCTTCAGCCATATAGGTCAACAGCATGGTATCGAAATAATTCATTTGCAAACCTTCACCTATGCGGACATACTCATAAAGCGTGGTGTAGAAATCCAGCGTGATGATGTTTCCGTCGTCTCGCCATGTGCAGCCATCCATGTTGAATCCGGCGATGGTGAACGATGCGGTGCCATCCGTGCGAAATATGACGTCATAACGCCCGAGGATCGACGGATCGACGGGCATATCGCCTACTTCCACAGCCACACAAACAAAGATTCTGTCGATGAACGAGTAATCGGCTGCGGTTCCTGTATCAATATCAATGCTGTCCGCAGTCTGTTCATCGCCGGTATCTGTTATAATCGGTTCTTGGGCATGTGTTCCAATGCATATAAATACCAATAGAATCATTGCCGCAAAAAGCCAAATCACTCTTTTATTCATAAGAACACCTCTTGCTTTAGCAGGTTGTGTATTTACTGCGTTATCGCCCCGTCGCAAAATTCACAGCGCCCCTGCGCGTCAGGCACGGTGGTAGCTCCGCACAGCGGGCAGATTTGCGCGGTCTTGGGTGTGCCGGCGGCTATGATATTATCCCGCGCGGTTTGACGTACTTGTGTCAACGCTTCTTTAATCTCTTCGGCGAGCGCCTCGCATTCGCGGTAATCATTGCTTCTGCGGCCAATTTCCGAGCTGCCGCTGGTCTCCGCCGATTTTATCTGTTGGTTGTTCAGCTTAAAACGTATTTCATTAAACCACGGATGGTTAACATGAATGGTAACATAAAAATCGTAGTAGTAAACATAGCGGGGCGGCGTATAGCTTACTTCCTTACCGTCGCTGCTTTTCTGTTTTTGTTCTGTTCTGCTGTCCTCAACATCGATCTGACACCCTGTCACTTGCGAATAATCCAACACGTCCGGGTTTTCGTCTTCCAGTTTACGGGCGGCGGTTACGATAAATTTCCTTGCGTCCTCGTCCAGCAACACCTTTGTTCCCTTGCCTAATGTGCGGGTGGTATGAAACGTCGTGACTGCCGCTTTGTTCGCCTCGCGGTAAGCCAACTGTTCTTGAATGTCCGAAACCGTACTGCGTCTGCGATCACTGAAAAACGGGGAAAGCAATCTGGCGCAATCTTTGCACAGGTTTCCGTCTTCCAGTTTTCGATTGCCCAACAATCCAATCTTTCCGTTACAAATATCACATGATTTTTTATCAAATAATCCCATATATCGTTACCTCCCTATCTATTAGACTTTTTATACAGCAAAATTTAGGCTATGATATCACTATCATTAAAAGGATCGGCACATTCCGGGCAAAACTTCGGTGGTTTTGTGGGATCTTCCGGTTCCCAACCGCATTTATCGCATTGATACTTAGGAACATCCGCGGGCTTCGGTTTTGCGCATTCTACACAGAACTTCCCTTTGTTAGTGGTTCCGCATGTGCAAACCCAGCCTTGCGCAACCGGCTGTGGCTTTCCGCATTCGGCGCAGAACTTCCCGGTGTTTCCGGTATGCCCGCAAGGACATGCCCAGCCTGAGGCGGACACGATTGTCGTTTGCGGTGCGGGTTGATTCGGCGGCTGCCCCTGTTGCTGGCTCATCGCAAACAGACTTTGAGCGTTCATACCGCCTGTCTGTTGGGCGAAACCCATACCCATGAAACCTGTCATGGCGCCTTTTTCATTGTTGGCTGCCGCTCTCATCGCGTCTGCCTGCGCGCCGACAAGCGTTGCCGCAGCCATCGTCGGATCACGCATGACCGCGCTCTTTTGCAGATCTTTAATCATCTGCTCGTCTTCTTCACTCGCTTTGACCGAGGAAACGCCGAATGAAACGATTTCAATTCCGCGTAAGTCACGCCATTTCGCTGACAAGACATCATTAAGCGCTTCCGCCAGCTCTGCCGTGCGGCCGGGCAGCGCCGAATAGCGGATACCCATTTCGGATATTTTTGCAAACGCGGGTTGCAACGCGGTCATCAGTTCGGTCTTCATCTGTCCTTCAATGGTGCCGCGCACATAGCTCGCCGCGACATTTCCGCATACGTTTGTGTAAAATAAAATGGGATTAATTATTCTGTAACTGTACTCGCCGAAACAGCGTATCGCAATATCTATATCCAGCCCGATATTCGTGTCCACCACACGGAACGGAACCGGATTCGGCGTACCATACTTATTGCCAATCAATTCCTTGGTGTTAAAGTAGTATACCCGTGTGTCTTTTCCGGGAGCGCCGCCGAACTTGAGCCGCTCCCATACACTTTGCAGGGAAGCCAGCGCGTTTTCTTTCCAATCTCCCCCTGCGAACAACGACGGCTCGCCGCCCACGTCAAAAATAAACTCTCCGGGTTCCGCGCAAACATCCAATACCTTTCCCTGCTCAACAATAATCATACACTGTCCGTCAGCCACGGCGATCACCGAGCCGGTAGTGATAATATTGTCATCACCCCGCTTGTTGGATGAATGACCGGAGACACGCTTTAAACCTTTGATTACCAATACATCCTCGGGTATTGCCTCGCAATAGAAGTATTCTTTCCATTGGTCAGCCAGAACACCCCTCGTCGCGCCCAACGCGGCTCTGATAAGTCCCATTGCTACTCCTCCTTTGGTAATTGATATGGTATTGACTCAACCATTAAATGAAAGTTTTCACTTTGCAAACGCTGTCGGATGCTTTTTTGTGTTATAGATGGTTGGAATCGTCTTTAATAACATTTATTGCCTGGTACCATTCTACTATGATGTACCATTCAGTTCAATAGTATTATTTCATTATTCTATCGTGACTTGCTTTTTTACCAGAAAACAGTAAGATGAAGCAGAAGCTATATTTTCTTTATGGAAGTGTTGTATGCAAGTTCACTGGTATCCGGGCCATATGGCAAAATCCAAACGGCTCTTAGCCGATCAAATCAAACGCGTCGATATAGTCATTGAGCTATGCGACGCGCGGCTGCCGCTGGCCAGCCGAAATCCCGCGTTGTGGGAGATGACGCGTCATAAAACGCGCATTCTGGTATTAAACAAGGCGGATTTAGCCGATACCAAGTTAACCGAAAGCTGGCTTAACGCCCTAAAAACAGAAAACATCAACGTATACAGCCACGTGTCGGGTTCGGGCAAAGCCGCGCGTGTGCTCAAGTGGATAGAAAGCGCAAGCCGCGTCTATGTACAAAGAGCGATGGCAAAAGGGGTGCGTAAAACCGTCCGCGCCATGGTTATTGGTATTCCCAATGTTGGGAAAAGCACGTTCATCAACGATCTTTCAGGCGCGGCAGTTGCCAAGGTAGCGGATAAGCCGGGTGTAACAAGGTCGGTACAATGGATGAAGATCTCACCCTATTTAGAGGTTATGGATACTCCGGGCCTCCTTTGGCCCAAATTGGAAGATCAGCTGTCGGCGATTAAACTGTGTTATATCGGTACATTAAAAGACGAAATTGTAGATATGGAGACGCTGGCGATATCTTTGCTGGAGGATCTGTTGCGTATATGTCCCGATAAGGTTAAAGAGCGCTATAAGCTTGCCGATACAACCCTAAAGGGCTTGGCGTTGTTAGAAGCCGCCTGCCGAGGGCGCGGGTTTTTGATAAAGGGCGGCGCGCCCGATATTTATAGAGGCAGCGCTGTCGTCATGGATGAGTTTCGCGCGGGGAAATTAGGACGCATCACATTGGAGATGCCCGTGACGGACACGAAGGAAGGACGCGCAGTGGTTTCTATAAAGAATGACAGCGCGGCGGCTGAAGATTAGTATCATGCAAAAAATATCACGGTTGCAAAGGGTACAAACACTGCTGTTATGCGACAAGCCGTATTGGGAGCGCGGCATCGTGATTGCCGGCATCGATGAAGCGGGGCGCGGCTCGTTAGCCGGAAGCGTCGTTTCCGCCTGTGTCGTGATGCCCGCGCGGGATATTATTGAATGGATTGATGACAGCAAAAAATTAACCGAAAAACGCAGAGAATCGGTTTACGAAGCGATTCTTAAAAAGGCTGTCTGTATAGGCGTGGGTGAGGCATCGCCGGGTGAAATAGACAGCATGAATATTCTAAACGCGACGAAGCTATCCATGCGCAGGGCGGCGGAACAGGTTCCGGCTGAGTTATTTCTCATCGATGCGGTCACGCGCGTCGGGTTATCAGCCGAAGAGCGCCCTATCGTTCATGGTGACGCGATATGTTATAATATCGCGGCGGCCAGTATCGTGGCAAAAGTTGTGCGGGACAGGCAGATGAGGCAGATGCATCTCGTTTACCCTGAGTATGGCTTCGACAGGAACAAAGGATACGGTACGTACGAGCATATACAAGCGCTGCGTATCATAGGGCCTTGTCCGGAGCATAGGCAAACGTTCATCCGAAAATTTATCGCATGAGTGAAGCTTATTCATCCGGTATCAGGGGAGAAAAAGTCGCGTTGGAGTTCCTAACGCAAAAAGGTTTTGTTCATGTTACCTCCCGTTTTCGTTATGGCAGCGGCGAAATTGACCTTATTGCCAAAGATGGGGAAACAACGGTTTTTATCGAGGTAAAGGCACGTTTGGAAGGGGAGCCGGGCAGTGGGCTCATTTCGGTTACGCCTAAGAAGCAAAAGCGTTTAAGGAACACTGCCCTTTGGTACGCGGTGCAAAACGGTTTGACGGAAACCTCGTTGCGGTTTGATGTCATCGAAATAACACCGCATGGTATCATACATGTAGAAAACGCATTCTAAATCGCGTAAAGGCGGATGGTATATAACATGAGACGATGGTGTCTGGTAGCCGCATTAATTTTTATCCTTCTGATGTCTGCATATGTTATGGCTGATGAAATGTCGGAAAACCTTATTCAAAACGGCGGGTTTGAAACCATTGATGAAAACGGGTTACCCGCTTTTTGGGAAATGGAAGTATACGCCGAAGCGGATACGCTTTTCCTGGTTTCATCTGCTTCCCATTCAGGTGAAAATGCCGCGATGATACGCAGCGGTGATATGAACGACGCGCGTTTTTCTCAAACAGTCGCGGTCGATCCGGAAAGCCTGTATTGCCTTTCAGGGTATATTAAAACAGGCAGGATACCGGATGCGGGATCCGGCGCAAACATATCCGTCTCCGGGGTCTACTATCATCTGGACGGCTTATTTGATACAAATGGTCAATGGCATTACTTTGTCGATTACGGCGAAACGGGTATAGACCAAACAAGTGTCACGGTCTATGCCCGGTTAGGAGGTTACGGCGGGGAAAGCAAGGGTGAGGCGGCGTTTGACGATATACAGTTGGTGAAGGTCGCTTCGCTGCCGGATGACATCGTAGCCAAAATTTGGTACCCGGTTGAAAATTCCCGTGAATATACGGGCACGGCTTATAATGAGCCGGATGTGTATCAAGCGCCCGCCGGTTCGTTTTATCCATGGCTCATCGGTATGGCGGCGTTGTTTTTATTAATGGTACTTTACCACGCGAGGCGTACCGGGGACGACTTCAATTTAGTTAAGCCGCGTTTTGAAAAATCACCCTATATCGTCTTTTTTACGGGCTTGTTGATATCTTTTAGCGTGAGGCTCTTCATTGGTTATACCGTTACCGGATACGATGTGGATATCAGTTGCTTCTTGAGTTGGGGCGGCAGTATGGTAAGGCACGGACCGGGCGCGTTTTATCAAAATGTTTCCTTCTGCGATTATATCCCGGGATACCTGTATGTGTTATGGCTTAAAGGCGCTCTCTTTACATCCGACTATTCATTGAACCTGTTAATTATTAAAACCGTACCGATAATCTGCGACGCATTGGGCGCTTACCTCATTTTCCGTGAAGGCAAAAAGGAGTTAAACCATAAAGCCGCCTCCGCGTTGGGGTTATTATACGCGTTTAATCCGGCTATAGCCTTAACGAGTGCCGCATGGGGCCAGATTGACAGCGTTTACACATTCTTTCTCCTCCTTACTGTCATTTATACCGTCAAACGGAAATGGCGTTTGGCAATCCCGCTGTACGTTCTCTCCGTGCTCATCAAGCCGCAGGCACTCCTGTTTGGGCCATTGGGGCTGGCCGCGCTTTTTGTCGATATCAACGCAACAAAAACCGATGTAAAAAAGCTTGTGACAGGCTTAGTAATCGGGTTGTATGTGGCGCTGCTCGTCATCGTTCCTTTTAACGGCACGCAAGAACTGGGCTGGATCTTCGGGAAATACGCGGAAACGCTCTCGTCTTATCCGCATACCACCATTAATACGGCAAACTTCTTTTATCTGTTTGATAATAACTGGGGCTCGTTAACACGCACGGTGCCGATGCCCATGACCTTGTCCGCCATCATTACCGGGCTTACGCTCATCTTCTTTAAGCTGCGAAAACGGCAAGATTGGAACGCTTATAAATTGGGCGGAGCGGCTCTTTTTTTAGCTGCCTCTGCGGCAGCATTTATCTTCCGGGATATCTGGACATTTGAAGTTTTCGGGTACATGATCATCTTGTTAGCCGTATCCTATTCTATATTCTGCTTTGTGAAAGGCGGGCAGTTGAAGCATTTACCCTTGATTGGCGGTGTCATGCTGCTGTTGTTGTTTGCCTTCGGCATCCGCATGCATGAAAGGTACATTTTCCCTGCTTTGATTCTTCTGACACTAGCCTATGTTAAGAACAAGGACTGGCGTATCCTTCTGATTATGGCGCTCATATCGGGTGTCATGCTCATCAACTGCGGGATAATTCTGGATAATTCCATCAGATTCGGTAGAAATATGGGGCATCTGAACGCCGATACGCAGATTGTCAATCAGGCGATTTCCCTCATCAATGTCGGCACGGCGCTATTCGCGCTTTTTGTCATGCGCGATCTAACCGTAAAGGCTTCCGAGCCAAAAACGCTGACATGCCGTAACTATAACGGGAAAAGGCCGCGTGAAAGCTTTCAGCATGCGCAGGAAGCGTTGCTGCGCCCTTCCGACACAAGATTACATATGACGTTACGCGATTATCTTATCATGCTGGGCGTGACGGCGCTCTATGCTGTTTTGGCATTGGTTAATTTGGGCAGTGTCAAAGCGCCTCAGACATATTATGCTTCGAAAAACGCTGAGGATGAAATTATTTTCGATCTGGGAGAGGAAACTTCTTTCAGCATGCTGTATTACGCGCAGGTCAGTTATGATAAATTTGAGGTGCGTGTATCGCCGGATGGCTTTCAATGGTCCGAGGAATATCTGGCGAACATGTCACAGGGAGATTGTTTTCGCTGGAAGTATCTAACTTCTTGGTTTTTAAACTGGAAAGACCAGGTTGAGTACAATAACGGCGATATTATTTGGCTGGAAGGACGATTTGTTAAAATTACCCCGAAGCAAACCGACCTGGTGCTCTGCGAGGTCATTTTCAGAGGCCTAGACGGAAATCGCATTACCGCGAGTGCTGTCACCGACTCAGCGTTGCTGCTGTTGGATGAACAGGATACGCTGACAGGGGAACCCGGTTGGTACAACGGAACCTATTTCGATGAGATTTACCATGCCAGGACGGCTTATGAGCATGCGCACGCTTTTGATGAAGATGCGGTTGAAAAAGGGGTTTTCCCTTACGAAACAACACATCCTCCTCTCGGCAAGGTTATTATGTCCTGGAGCGTGATGATTTTTGGCATGACACCGTTTGGCTGGCGGTTTGCGGGCGCGTTGATGGGTATACTGATGCTACCCGTCATGTACTTGCTGGGAAAGAGGCTCTTTGGCAAAACGAGGTATGCCGCTGCCGCCATGCTTTTAATGGCGTTGGATACCATGCATTTCACGCAGACGCGTATCGCCACGATAGACAGTTTTGCCGTGTTCTTCATCATGTTAGCTTACTATTTTATGCTGCGTTTTATGAAGGCGGATGTATGGGGTAAAGGGTTTGCAAAGTCGATGATCCCCCTGTTTTTCAGCGGCCTGTTCATGGGGCTATCCATCGCAAGCAAATGGATAGGCTTCTATGCGGCCATTGGGTTGGCGGTATTATTCTTTTATACTGTTGGCCGGCACATCATGCAATGGCGTGCCGCCAAAACGATGGACGCTGTCACCGGTGACAGGATGAAGGCGGTAGCGCGCGCCCGATATTTCGGGCTAACGGATACATTGGGACGCTGTTTAGCGTGCATCGTATTCTTTATCGTCATTCCGTTGATAGTTTATTATGTTTCCTATATCCCTTACTTTAATACGACCGGCGGTGTTACCATCGAAAAGGTGGTGGAAGCCGCTATCGGAAGAGATTACGGTTCCGGCATTCGTTCCGGCGGTATGCTCGGGTATCATGCCACACCGAATCTGGGAATGGATCATCCCTTCTATTCACCATGGCATGAATGGCCGCTTATCTTAAAACCAATGTATTACGCATCCGCCAACTATATGCCGGAAGGCTACTCGTACAGCTTGTTTTTAACGGGCAATCCCGCGGTCTGGTGGGGAGGGTTGGCGGCTTTATTCATAACTGTCGGTATATGGATCAACCGGCACTTCTTAAACACAGCCGGGGGCATACGGTTTTCCATTCGCGCTTACGATGGTCAGATAACATGGGGGTATGTTCTGATAGGCTTCCTTAGCCAATACCTGCCGTGGGTCCTCGTGCCAAGGGGGACTTACATCTATCATTATTTCGCGTCGCTTCCTTTCATAATGTTAGCGACGGTTGGCGTTTTCTGCCTGGCAGGCCGGAAATTCGGCAAGAAGGCGGACATAGCCCTCTATATCTTTTTAGGCCTGGCGGCCGGTTGCTTTATTATCCTCTATCCGTACGCGTCGGGAATAACCGTGCCCGTAAGCTGGCTGGATTTTGCCCGAAACCTAATGATCAAACGGAATATATACTACTAAGAGGTGACGGGTATGCTGGCAAAGGCCTTAAGCTACGGCGTGAATGGTGTCGACGGTTATCCCGTATACGCCGAGGTTTTCATATCCGGTGGTCTGCCGTCATTAGATATTGTGGGGTTACCGGATACCGCTGTCAAAGAGAGCCGGGATCGCGTGCGCGCGGCTATCATGAACACGGGTTTCGCTATGCCTATCAGCAGGGTAACGGTCAATTTATCGCCTGCCGATATAAAAAAAGAAGGCCCCTCCTACGATTTACCCATCGCGGTAGCGGTACTTGTCGCAAACAATCAGGTGATCCCGGAGTCGCCGGAAGATACCGTCTTGTTTGGTGAACTCTCCTTGGACGGCACGCTGCAGCCGGTTAAAGGCGCGCTCCCCATGGTCATCAGCGCGCGTCAGGAGGGCATGAAATCGGTCATACTCCCTAAACAAAACGCCCGGGAAGTCATCACGGTGCAAGGCATATCCGTGTATCCCGCCGAAACGTTAAGAGAGGTAATTTATCACCTAACCGGTCGTGAAAAACTACCGCGCCAGCAGCAAAAATCCTATCAGGAATGCTTGGATAACACGGTTTTTCCTGTAGATATGGCCGATGTCCGCGGTCAGGTTGGCGCGAAACGCGCCGTTGAAGTGGCTTGCGCCGGCGGGCACAACCTTATCATGATAGGTGTCCCGGGCGCGGGAAAAACCATGTTGGCGCGTTGTATACCCACTATTCTGCCGCCGATGACATATCAAGAAGCGTTAGAAACAACACGGATACATTCCATCACCGGTGCCTTACGCGGTCAGGGCATGTTAACGTTGCGCCCGTTTCGATCCCCTCACCACAGCGCATCGGTGCCGTCGCTAGTGGGGGGAGGCAGCAAAGCCGGACCGGGGGAAGTGTCCCTTGCGCATAACGGTGTGTTATTCTTAGATGAACTGGCGGAGTTTACAAAACAGGCTTTAGAAGCGCTCCGGCAGCCTCTGGAAGATGGTGTAGCGTCTGTGACGCGTGTCAGCGCGAAGATGAACTATCCTTCACGTTGCATGCTGGTAGCCAGTATGAATCCGTGTCCCTGCGGTTATCACGGAAGTAAGACAAAAAAATGCCGGTGTTCAAGTCACGATATCAGGCGGTACTTAGATCGTATATCCGGCCCGCTGCTTGACAGGGTTGATATTCAAATAGAAGTGGACTCTGTTCCGGTAGAGGAAATACGCCATACCGGAACGGCTGAGTCGAGCGCGGATATACTTAAAAGAGTTCAAGCAGCCCGTGAAAGGCAATTACAGCGTTTTGCGAAAGAGGGGATACACTCAAACGCTCAGATGGATGCCAAACAAGTGAAACGCTATTGCGTGTTGGATACCGGTGCGGAACCGTTGCTAACCATGGCTGTGCGTTCCAATCACATCAGTATGCGCGGGTATACGCGTATCTTAAAAGTAGCCAGAACCATTACCGATTTACGCGGCGGCGATGTTATCGGATCAAACGATATCGCCGAAGCGATTCAATACCGCAGCCTGGACCAGAAGTATTGGAGTAGTTAATGACATCCTTTACGAATGAAGAAATATCGCGTATATGGCTAAGCTACGCGGACATGACTCCCGCTAAAAAGACGGCAATCATCAGCACATACGGATCCGCGTACGGCTTCGCGCGCTCTTTTAAAAGCGGTATGCGTGAAGTATTGCCGGAAGGTGCGTTCGCGGAACTGGACCGCATGCGTGATAAGACTGTTTTAGCAAATGCCTTAAATGAAATAAACCGGTTAGGCATACGCGTTTTAACACCGGAAAGTAAACATATGCCCGAAACGCTTATGAACCTTGCGGACGCGCCGTTGCTTTTATACTTTTTAGGTGATGAGTCACTCCTTTCAAGCCCAAGGAGCATCGCAATCATCGGAACGCGCAGTCCATCCGCCTACGGGTCTATGATGGCCTCTGCCATAGCGGCATCACTGGCAAAATACGGCGCGACGGTCGTCAGCGGGCTCGCGCGCGGTATCGATATGACGGCCCAAGAAGCGGTTGTCAATGCGGGCGGTAAGACGATAGCGGTTTTAGGCAACGGGATAGACAGCATTTATCCCCCGGAGAATGAACCGCTCAAGCGCCGTATACTGGAATCCGGCGGACTCATTCTATCCGAGTACCCGCCGGGAACACCGCCTAAAAAACACCATTTTCCTCAAAGAAACCGCATTATATCGGTTCTGTCGCAGGGTGTTTTGCTCATCGAGGGTAAAATAAACGGCGGAGGTATCATCACGGTGGGGCATGCTTTGGAACAAGGTAAGGATGTTTTTGTGTTACCGGGAAGAGCGCATCATGAACTGTATGAAGCGCCTCATAAACTGATACGTGACGGGGCACGGTTAGTGACCGGCGGAGAGGATATCGCCGAGGATATGGGATGGGAACCTCCGGAAGCCGACCTTACGGTTCGGGAACAAATGACACCGGAGCAGGAAATAATTGTAGGGCTCCTGACCAATGATGAGCTTTCATTTGACGAGCTAGCGGATAAAACCGGTTTACCCGCTGCCGGCTTAAGTTCCGTCTTGACAATATTAGAGTTGATGGGAATAATTAGGCAATCCGCCGGCAGGATGTATATGAAGGTTAAAAAGCATCCGCCGCAGCATCAATAATCGGAGGTAACGCATGCCCACAAAAACCAAACTCATCATTGTAGAATCGCCGGCGAAGGGTAAGACAATTGTCAGATATCTGGGAAGAGGCTATAAAGTAGAGGCGTCACAAGGGCATGTCCGTGATTTACCAAAGTCTCAGTTGGGTATCGATACACAGAATGATTTTGTTTTAAAATACATAACCATTCGCGGACGGGGAGATATTTTAGCCAGAATACGCAAGGAGGCTAAAAACGCCTCGGTTATTTATCTGGCGACAGACCCGGACAGAGAAGGGGAAGCAATCGCGTGGCATTTGGCAGGTGTCCTCGATTTAGATGTCGCCGCTCCCTGTAGGGTAGAGTTTCACGAGGTAACCAAGAAGGCTGTGCAAGCCGCTTTAAAGGCTCCCCGCGCCATCGATATGAATTTGGTAGACGCGCAGCAAGCGCGCCGCGCGTTGGATCGTATCGTCGGATACAAGATAAGCCCGCTGTTATGGGCAAAAATCAGGAAGGGGCTTTCCGCGGGAAGGGTACAAAGTGTCGCGACGCGTTTGGTTGTCCTTCGAGAACGAGAAATCGATATATTTATACCTGAGGAATACTGGGAAATAACCGGATACGCTCAAACAGGTAAAAACGGAGCGGGTTTGCCCGTAAAGCTCGTCACTTTGGATGGCCGCAAATCTCATATTGTCAATGAAACGATGGCTACCGAGGTAAGGAAGCGTATTGAAACGCAGGAAATGGTTGTCACTTCCATTAAACAAAGTGAAAAACGAAAATCGCCGGCCGCGCCATTTACAACTTCCAGCCTGCAACAGGAGGCGGGCAGAAAGCTTAACTTCACGACACAAAAAACCATGCAAGTCGTTCAATCCTTATATGAAGGTGTCGAGATTGCCGGAGAGGGTTTACAAGGCCTGGTTACTTATATACGAACGGATTCGGTACGCGTCAGCGCCGAAGCGCTGGCGTCCATCAGAGAGTTTATTCCCGCCCGATACGGACAGGCGTATTTGCCTAACGTTCCTAATGAGTATAAGGGAAGGAAGAACGCGCAGGACGCGCATGAGGCTATCAGACCGACTGACATCAACAGAACGCCTGTTTCCATTAAAGAATCACTGTCCAGGGATCAGTTCAATCTGTATAAGCTTATCTATTTTCGTTTTCTCGCCAGTCAAATGGCACCCGCGGTTTTTGATACATTAACGGTAGATATCTCCACCGTGAATAACGACATAGGCCTGCGTTTTTACGGAGAACATAAAAAGTTCGCCGGTTTCACCTATGTTTATGAAGAGGGAACCGATGAAGACTCGTCCGATAGCATCGAAATGAAACTACCGGAGCTGATGGGAAATGGAAAGGTTATCGTCTCGGGTTTAGAATGCAAACAGATTTTCACACAACCGCCGTCTCGTTATACTGAAGCGGCACTGGTTCGCGCGTTGGAGGAAAAGGGAATCGGCCGTCCCAGCACATACGCACCTACTATTACGACCATCATCGCCAGAGGTTATGTCAGCCGTGAAAAAAAACGGCTCTTTCCAACGGAGTTGGGTAAAATTACAACTGATTTAATGGAAGAATATTTCACGAGCATCGTCGATACGGATTTTACAGCCGAGTTGGAGGAAAAACTGGATCTGGTTGAGGATGGGAGTCTAAGTTGGAAAGATGTATTAAAAGGCTTTTTTCCTCCCTTTATGAAAACACTGGAGATAGCTGAAAAAGAAATAGAAAAAATTGAGGTGCAAAACCCTGTAAGTGACATACCCTGTGAAAACTGCGGTTCTCTATTGGTTTATAAAAAGGGCCGATATGGTGAGTTTTTAGCTTGTCCCCGCTTTCCCGATTGCCGTTTTACCAAACAAATTGTTCACTACATTCAAGCGCCCTGCCCGCAGTGCGGTGCGCGTATCGTAGAAAAACTCAGCAAAAAAAACCGTCTTTTCTATGGTTGTGAGGCATACCCCGATTGCAGTTTCGTTTCATGGTATAAGCCTGTTGAAGAAAAATGTCCTCAATGCGGCGGATATATGGTAGAAAAAAGAAGCAAAAAATCAGAAACACGCCATGAATGTGCTAATGACACATGCCGTTACCGTGTTATCATTGAAGAAGAGGATGCCGAACTCTCATGACCGCGTTGGTTATCGGCGCAGGA
>Ga0123354_10004493_pt1 | contig 19786 bp, 12 predicted proteins | sample TergutLab28metaG_2_FD_97872 | JGI IMG/M metagenome (GOLD analysis project Ga0123354, IMG submission 97872) | Labiotermes labralis P4 segment gut microbial communities from Petit-Saut dam, French Guiana - Lab288 P4 | ecosystem: Host-associated > Arthropoda: Insects > Digestive system > Gut ...
CAAGCGTCCGCCACCTGTCTCTATCCTGGGCCAGCCCAATCCAGTCCATATACCCACATCCCACCTCCTGGAGATCCATTCTAATATTATCCACCCATCTACGCCTAGGTCTCCCCAGTGGTCCCTTTCCCTCTGGTTTCCCCACCAAGACCCTGTTATTAATTATTTAAATTAAATTAACAGACCTTTTAACTTTTATCTACTTAGACAGAAATTAGGTTGTACTAGATATGGTAATTTGTGTGAGAACAGAAAAAAATGAACTTCAGACCAATTAAATTTAAAGCCGGAAGTGTTGAACGATTAATGATGCAGCTGGCAAGGTTACAATGTTCCATAATTTCCATGTGTATGTCCATGTGTGCCTTTTGTCTACATTCTAATAAGTAAAGCTATTTATGTCCGATATTTGTTAACCAAAGTTATTAATATACCAGATTAATTTGAATAAGAACATAATTTTCTCATTCATGTGACTACGCGGCACTGCAAAAAACGGACGAGAAATCTTATACTTTCATTGGACAGCCACAGTCGTTCGTAAACAAGTGGATAGAAAACTCATGTGTGAAGGTCATATACGTCAGTTCGAACTGTCATATAGGCATAGGTTTTTTCTTCTATTTTTGCACATGTTGTTTTCGCACATGTTCTCATGCAAACTGTGCAGTTAATTTTTTGAACTTTACGCTTCAGAAGTTATTGGTGCTGTGTTGGCAAGTCTAGAAGTACAATGGAGAACCAGGTATTTTTGTTATTTCTCCGTAGTCTGCTAGATGCCTGGTTTTGAAAACAGTCCCATCAAAGTACGCATACTAAGTCATGTACGGTTGGTATAACCAGGCCCAGTGTGAGTATAATAATCCTTACGTATGGTCCAAATAGAAACTTAGCCTACAGCGCTATAATATCGTCCATTGCGAATTACCACTCTAAATAAGTTTGTATTGAGCCATGAGACAGATTTTTGACAAAGAACAATTTAAAGTAACAATGATTATTGTGTGATACCGCTAGTTATAGCTCATCACCGCCTGGAAGATACAAGACGGTACATTAATCATGTGGAAAGTTTAGAATTTTGGTTCTGTATAAGCAAAATTTTTTACTTTGTTAAAAAAAAAAGGTAAAGTGATCCCGTTACAGGCCCAGTGTGGCCCAAAGGGTGGGTAGAGTTATAGCTCTACTCTTCCATGACCGCGGCACTAGAAGGCGGTGAGTGGTTAACAGCACGTCCCGGCCGCACTTTACCCCCGGGAAAGACCCTGTACCCATTTTGCAGTAGGCTGGGTGAGTCCCAGGGCCGGTCTGGACGGGCGGAAAATCTCATCTCCACCGGAATTCGATTCCGGACCGTCCAGCCCGTAGTCAGTCGCTATACCGAATGAGCTAACCGGCCCGCTTTGACTTTGTTACAAATTTAAAAGCATAAATAGGCATGCGTGTGGTTCGAATTTACGTAAAAACAAGGACCTGATTTAAACAATTTACAAAGCAGGCCAAATGCTTGAGGTGTGGACAAGTTGATCACTTAGTGTTAGGGTGATTGATATATATAGTTACTTGGCAAAATGTTGTAGAATTACAGGAATATGGACCTTGTCCTTCACCTTCATACCTTCTATGTGCATGTGTGTCTGCGTGTGTTACGATGAATGGCTTTCTACTGAGCAGTGGTATAAGTGTTCGGTTGATTAGCTGCACACAGTTCAATTCGTCACATCATAATTGTTCCGGCCTTGTACAGCACATTCTCTATACGAAAGCATAACGAATTCTTGCAAAATTCTAAAATTATTGGTATTTTTGAAGAAGGATTTCACAGTTTCGTCCTTAAAATATTGTGTATTTTGGTTCATGAATTTGTAAACATATCTTGTTCATGAATTATTGCTTGTGTGTGTGTGTGTGTGTGTGTGTATTTCTTGAATATTTAAGTGTTAAATAACAATATAACCTAATTCAAACCATTAGGCTTAAATCTATTGAATTTTTTCACGTTTTGTGCTAAACCTTGAGCAAAATAAAAACAGTTCACAATAATAAAAGATGTGCCACACATTTTTCGTACAAAGAATATTATTTATGTGTGCCTGTTTTTAATGGGGCCTGCAACATACCTAACTTCCCTTCGTTTGACTACATGCACAACAACAACAAAAAAGTGATGTAAATTTTAACCCTGTCGCAAATCAGCATATTAATAGGCAATCATTTGTGTTATCACAAAGTTCAAAAAGTACAAAGCGTGAGAGAATAGTGAGATCTGAAAAAAGCCTAATTCACTCCTGTGCTGTGGTATTTATTGCTTGTTTCCTCCTGGTGTTGGCGGTGCGTTTTGATTTATCTAAATCTCCTAGTCCGGCTGAAACAACTCGAGTCATGCAAAACAAATAAACTATCCCTCTTTTTCTCATCCCTTAAAACCTTTAAACTAAAAATAGAAAGCCTTCCTCCCTCTGTGGTTATACATAATATAAAAAACAGTGTGTCATTCTTGTTTGTGTTGGTGTGTAAGCATGTTTGCGGTGAGTGAATTTTTAGGGTTTTCTCTCCCATACATAAAAGTTAATACATGTACTAAATTTTCAAAAAAAGAGTAGCGGATCCTAGCGCTCTAAAAATGGAACTAAAATGAGCAAAAGATATAAATTTATAATACTTTGTAGGGTGAAAATTGTAATTGTATGGAATTATTGCGACAATTTACAATCGCTGAAATGTGCTGAACTTATGAAACATTATTTCGAGGTGTTTACGTGGTCATTACGTACTCATGTTCAAAAAACATAACTGCGTGTTTGTAGGTCTACTTTCTTAACTTCAGTTCGTAAACTGTTGTACCAGTAAGAGGGTAAGACTATCACGAACCACAATTGTGGGAAGAAATCTTGATATTTTCGTGTGAAATACTGGATACTGACATATTACAGGGAAAAGCAATGAACATGTGCGACCTAGCTCTCTTCCTTCTTTGGTTAAACATAGTTAGAATAAGGAAATATACTGTTATAATTAAACTAGCACTGTTATAGTTACTGCTGAAATGTAAAATTGTGGAAATTTGAAACTACGTGATTCAGTTGAAGCCTTTCTTCTACAAGACTTGTTTTCCTAATGGTTTTATTTATAACTTTCAACTGTTAGTTAAAATGTATCAAGAGTTTTCCACTGCTATGTGAACGCATAGTTTTTTAATCTTAGCAGTCAAGGTACGGTTTTTGTAACGTTACTACTTCCATATTCGGCCATCTGTTTTTAAACTCTGTATCTTAAACGAAGTATTGTATTGTATTTAAAACTTATCTTGACAGCCATTTTCGTTGTCTTGCCATCCTAATACAAAATTTCTTTAATTTTTCTAACGTATATTGACATTGGAATATACACGTAAGTGCCTTACATGTATCGGCAATTATTGCCATATTTAGGCATATTATACTCAACAGTGTAATTGCAAACCACCACTATAAAGTGTAAAATAACATAGAGTAATTAAAATCGTAGATTTTTTTTTATTCTTTCAAGAAACTATTTGAAAGGAATGCAAAGTACAAAGTTAACACCCTGAAGTATAGGATATGTTTAATTAAATTATTTTTCACTCTATTCATGCCCTATAGGTAAGCTTGAAGGCAGCATATTCAGTCATTGGATTATGTTTAAAGAACATCTAAAGCACTTTGTTTATTAATTTACTTAATATGTTGCCCATAATAATTTACTTCCAGTTTGTGTGAAGAAAGTTTCATTTCTCGCACATAAATGACTATTTGCTTCTACCGCTGTCATTATTACCTCAATTCTAGCTGTGCTGTCATTTTGTCCGAATACAAGGACTGATGGTTGCCGGGCTACTCCCCTCGGAGCGCCCGCCACAATTGCCGGTCTAGTCCCTTGCCATAGAACCAACCAGCAACTTTTCCACTTCAGCTCCCTCACGCATGTCGTCTCACTTCCCCTTCCAACGGCTCGGTCGAGCGATGTAAGGTCGGAGCAGCCCTGTCAGCTTCCATAGCGGTATGCTGGTGAATGCGTCCAGCCTCTCTTCAAAACGGAGTAACATGGCAGCTCAAGGATGACGTATTGTTCATTCCACTAACATTTCCTTCTGTTACTGTCCTTTCAGAAAAATGTTCTTGCACCTTTCTCCTATTAATTCATGGTACCATTAGATGTGCTTAATTAGAATCTTGTTAGACCCTACTAGACTAGAAGTTTGTGTACTATGAAGAAGTTTCCATGTATTCCGTCTTTTGAACACAGACTTTAAGAAGGTGTTTCTTTCTTTCAAAATCTCGTTCATTTGCGTGGTACACGCACACACGAAGTTCCATTAACGCCTATAGGAAAACAACTTTCTTACCTATGCTGATTTTTAGGAAACACACAAATGCTCAACAGCATTACGCGGAGATACCTGCTTCCGAGTTTCGAACAGATCGGGAAATAAATTTGAAAAGTGTGGATAGCAATCAGTTTATGTCCTTGGGCAATCTGTGACTGGCATCGAACCCGTTTTTCACGAAGCTTGCTGACTCAACAAAAAAGTTTTTGACATCTTCACATTGGTTGAAACATTTAGATTATGTATTATATATATATTATCATATATTATATATGATCTGCACCCTACAGTAAACCAGCTGTGGCTTCCACTGCGCTGATTATCAGCAGTCACCACTGTCAACAGGCATTACGTGGAAATATCCTGCACCGAGTAAAAAAATAAAAGAGCAAGGAAAATGGAAATTGGGCCTACGGGTATTTATCCAGTTAGTGTGCGCCCATAAATTCGGCGTTTGCATGATCTTAACTTAGCCGAGTATCACAAAACTGACATTCATCAATAGCTCATAAACTTCCCCTACCTAATTTATGAAGATCCGAAAGAGGGTGTAGCTGGTCTTTGACTTGTTGTGACCTGTATTTTAGACTGGAGTGATTAACCGATTCTTATTACGAAGTCATCTTAGCGTTCTTAGTTATACTAAATCCCTGCATTAAATAACAACACACACCATGGAGGACGAGAGTAGTTTTAAGTTTGGAACATTATCTCCTTTTTATTCAGTGTCCTGTAGTTGTGTATGGGCAACAGATTTTTGAAAAAATACAACAGTCATTGTGGCATTTTTACTTTAAAATGCGAAAAAGAACTTGAAGACGAATAAAATTAGTGGTAAGATTTCAATTGTATGGTTATAACTAATGAATCACTGTAATTAGGTACATGGAATGTGGTACGTATATGAATTACAGCAACACCTTCATACTGTGAATGAAATATGCTTGTGTAAGTCAATAATTGTAATCATGGCGACCGTGCCTAAAGATGAGATTATATTTAGGAAATAGAAATTATATCCTGTCAGCTCTCCTGTGAATTAAGTAGTTCGTCATGAAAATTCAATAAAAAAAACTGTAATAACAACAAAAGATCTGTAGAGACGTAAATATTTACATTAGACAAGTAGTTGTTAAATCTGAAGCTTCTGATTTTAATATTTAAGGTGAGAGGCGGTAACAAAATTACGTCTACTTTGTCATATGATAGGCGTAACTACTGTGTAGAGTCTTTCCTTTACTCTAATATCGAGCATGGAGCTTTGTTGCATGGGAGGCCTGCATCAGCCTGGATATTCCATGACTGCTGTCGTGCTCAAGACAGCGGTAACAGAAACACCCTGTATACGATGTCTAAAACTATGAAGTACAGTAAAATATACAGGTATGAAGATTTTCAAGCCCCATCCGAAGAGAACAACAGCCGTCTACACCTGCGTGCGCATCGGGAAATTTGACCCTGACGGTAAGATATCTCACATGTAAGAATTTCCGGGACGCTGACTATCCTGACTGAGGGCTTTTGTGATTCTATTCAGTACTTCCACATTAGTGAGGTATCTTAAATCTAATTTTTATAGTGGTTACTTGCAATCGTGCAATCACTCCACGTTTTTAGAGCGTTAAGTAACTGGCAGCTTCGTTGTATATATATATAATATTTATGGGTGTGCTGCATAATACATACATAGACACATACGTACGTACACACGTAAAACAAAGGTTAGGTGTATTAAAGTATGAAATCGATTTATGAAGGTATCAGAACGAACCTGTAGGCGTAAAATAACAGTCACAAGTACCCATAGCTGAACAATTAATAAGTGTACGTTATTACTAAAAGAAGGAATTATTTGATTGTATGGTGGTGTACGTATGGGTGGTAAACTACGACACTGTCTCTTGGATGGTGAATTATTAACTGAAAACTTCTACGTATACCATCCAATCAAATATCAATGTTTTCTTATTGTAATAATATATTTATTTAGTTTTAAACTATAGGTTATTTTGATTACAATTTTACACCTGGGGTTTAGTTCTGATAATTTTATAATTTCATTTTATACGTTTAATGAGTCTAAGCGTTGTATTTTACATTCCTGAAGAGAGCCACAATGTTGACCGAAACATGTATGAGTTAATTGTGTACATAAGGTAATTTCAGTATATTGTGTGCGTTTACTGGCGCTCTTTTATATATGTAGAGAGACTTGGACTATTTATTTACGGTTCTCGTTTATGTTGGGCATATTTTGATTGCTAACCAAAGTAACAAAAAAAGTTAAGAATTTAAAATAAGCTAAGTCATTAGGTATACAGACTGTGTCTGGCCCACGGATAGTGACACGCTTTTGTGAGCACAATAATGATCTTTTGGTTTCAAAGGGTGCCGAAATTCTGTCCAGCTGAGCGACTACCAGCTGATCAAGAAGACTTTGATTCGTGTAATTAGTGCTTATTGTTGTTGTCTGAAAAAAAATGATCTCCTTCTTTAACTGCACTTACTAACAACTGACTGTGGACTGGCATAATAAATATTTCGTTTCCTCGAAGTTCGTCGTGCGGACGTATGGCAGGAGGTCGTGTAGGCAAACACCCACTGCTAAATTCTCTCTTCCAAATTTGCACTTTATTCCTCATTTAAACACTGCTGTATCATTTCTTACACTTCTTTTCTCAAATCATATTACATTTTACATAGATCTAAGTATTTATACATTTACTTTTTTTATCCTGTTAAGTATAATGTCAGTAAACTAATTGGTTAGAGCCCAAAATACGCAGTTTCCTGTTGCCTGAAGAATGTAATTTTCAAAATAATGATATCATGATCCCCACTGTTGTGGCTTTCCAGTCGGTCAGCATGATTTTCTTAAGTAACAAGTGGCTAATGGCGACGTTTGACTTTCGTGCTGGTTTTTGTTCTTATTTTATTCCTTCATTTCTTGTTTGAAGTGCATGATATTTTTTCTTTTTATCAGCTTTTATGGATTATGATATCTAACGCACTCTGACGTCCTTCACGTAGGCCTAACATGAAACAAACACTCCGAATGAAACATTATCTGCCAACGGCCGAGATTTGTAAGAAGTATGCGTACGCCAATTCTAAGGCGTGGGTCTTCGGCTTCTCGCTTTCTGGGATTATGCGGGTTGAATCTCGACGGGGAGTATAGATATCTCTCTCCTGTGAGTGTTGTGTGTTGTCAGGTAGAGGTCTGTGTGTCGGGCTGATCACTTGTCCAGAGGAGTCCTACCGAGTGCGATGAGTCTGGGTGTAATAGCGAAGCCTCGATAACGAGGAGGTCCCGGTCCACTAGGGGCTGTTGCGCCATGAAAAATGCTTTACGAATGCACATGTAAGGTTCTCTGGAAATGATGGTGTTGTCGGAACTCACCCCTTTTCCCCTGGGCGGGGGGTTCATTACCATATCCCATTAAGTAGCCGGTCTGACCCTGGTATTAATAGTCGCCTTGGTACATCCAATTTTACAAGAAGACGGGCTTGTTTTGTGTCTATAATTTGTACTTTCTCAAATATACGTATTTGAACATTTACGTCTACTCGTGCACTGTCGGATGACTAAGCCAATGGAACACTATTTGCAATGATATATATATATATATATATATATGTGTGTGTGTGTGTGTGTGTGTGTGTGTGTACGTACGTACATAGCAGGTTTTGTCAATCAAACTATAAGCTAGCGCTTGTTTAAATTATATAAGCAACTTCAAGTTCCTACAGCCAATGGGGTAAATTACATTTTACAACAGAGACACGAAGTGCCTAACATTGCTTTGGGAAATGATCGTTGTTTGCCTCAGAATTTAATAGCATTACACTGTGCGGCATAACGCAAAGTTTCTTACTTTTATGGTACGTGGTATAACGAAGTTGCCACCCTGCTTTAAAGAGCTTTTAGGAAGTTAGTATTTGAAAAGTTTTTTTTTGTAAAATTTGTATATTACTTTTGCCGTTACCGGTGGCTGTGCGGTCTAAGGCTGCTTGCCTGCTGAGATTGTGATTTCGAATCCCACCTGGAGCATGTCTGTCGTGAGCGTTGCTTCTTATCATGTAGAGGTTTCTGCGTCGAGCTGATCACTCGCCCAGAGGTGTCCTACCGACTGTGGTGCGTCGTTTTATGCGATCCAGAAACCTTGTGATTTAGGAGGCCCTGGCCCTATGGGGGCTGTCGCGTCAAAAACAAACAAATGTACTATTTTTATATTTTATATTTATTATACAATAGGCTCACAATGCACTCTACTATTATTTGTACAACATTTTTATTTTTATTTTTTTTTATGTTTTGCTGACCGTGCATCCAAGTGTATTTATCTCGGTAATTAACCAACTTGATGCACAAAATGTTTTGTTTTACAATAAGTTTATTTTATGCCTCTACATGTTTCGAGCACATGTGCTCATCATCAGGCGGTCAAAATTGCATTACACAGCCTCTGGTGTCATCACACCTCCTGATGATGAGCACATGTGCTCGAAACATGTAGAGGGATGAAATAAACTTATTTTAAAAATTTTGTGCATCAAGTTGGTTAATTACTGAGATAAATATTTTTATTGTTTCCAAAATTCCTATTATGAATTTCTCACTTCACTGTTTAAGAATAAATTCCATTCTTACAATTCTGCCTTATAACTGACTATACCGACTCCAGGAGAAGAAGTCACTGAATTGACCCATTCTTCGTAGTCTCGTGTAGGTGCTCTATCTCCCCCTCCATAGTTCATTACTGTAGGCGTACTTATTTTCAGTCTTTCTCCAGTTTTGTAACAGAAATGGTAATGACAAACACTTAATGATGTGCAATAGCGAATGAATTCGGGCCGGCTGCCTTAGGCTAGAATAATCTGGGGGAACAACGCTGTAGGTACAAAGCGAACGATTGAAAATCCCCATCCCAATTTTCCATGAGACTTGTTTCAGTGTCTTCAGCATAATCAGCAAACTAGTCAACTCGAAGGTCCAGTAACTGTGGAACTCGGCTCCAAGGTCACCTTCAGACCTTGTTATACCCGTGCCCAAATACAAAAAAAAAAACTTTCTCTTCGCAAGCTAAGACATACATACACACAGCCTATGTTTGTTGTATCGTAAGGTAAACCAATCCAGTTACAGGCCTGGAGTGTCCCAGAGGGTTCCAGGAAGTTAAGGTTCCCAGATTTCATGACAGCGGTACAGGATTGTGGTAAGGTTGTCAGCCTTACTAATCGGCCGATTTTGCCCCCAGGAAATACTCCTGGTACTCATTTCTGTTAGAGGCTGAGTCGACCCTAGGGCCATAGTGCGATCGGAGGGATTTTATGTCAATGAAAAATTCCAATGACACCAGGTGGGATCGAGCCAGCGACCTTCCGATTTGTAGCACAGCAGCTTAGCCACTGTGCCACCGCGGTCCCCGTTTATTGTATTGTACTTTAACTAATTACCTAGACAGAGTCGTTCCTGAGAAGCAAAGAGGTCCTCTTCTAGTCAAGACATGCCTCTCATTTTATGGAACCCCGAAGTTCATTACACTGTTCACAACAGCCCACCATCTGTCCCTATCCCGAGTCACAACAATCCACTCCATGCTTCCTCATTCCGCTTCATGAAGATCAATTTTAATATTATTCTCTCTTCTACGTCTTTGTCTTCCAAGTAGCTCATTCCACCAGATCTACCCACCAAAACCCCCTATGCATACTCCTGGCTCCCATACGTGCTACATGCTCTTCTCATCTCTCTGATTTAATTACTTAATATTGGGTGAGGTGTACAAATCATACAGCTCCTCTTTATATAAGTCTAAATAAAGGTAGCCCTAATTCTTCCAATACTGGATTTATTTTTTGTATTTTCTTTACTTTTACCTGTGCTCGGAACTAGCCTATATGTTGGTAGGCATAAGGAGCTTCTTCAGTCCCATCTAGAGCAAGTTTTATTATTGGATTCACCTGACTGAGTGAGCTGTGGTATCCATTGACAGTCTGTTACTGTCACGGTAGTGTCGCTTTAACGGTGGGCAGATTCTTGAACAGCTATGCTAAAATATGTTTCAGAAAGGATTTTGCAATGAAATATAACTGCCGGCGTTTACACATATTAATTTAATAACTAACTAGAGGGGACCGCGGTACCAGAGTGGTTAAGGTGCTGTGCTACAAATCGGAAGGGCGCCGGTTCGATCCCAGCCGGTGTCATTGGATTTTTCATTGACATAAATTGGCCCTGGGGTCGACTCAGCCTCTAACAGAAATGAGTAGCAGGAGCATCTCCTGGGGGTAAAGGCGGCCGATGCGTAAGGCTGACAGCCTACCACCATCCTGTGCCGTTGTCACGAAATCTGGGAACCTTGACTTCCTGGAACCCTCTGGGCCACTCGAGGCCTGTAAAGGGACTGCTTTACCTTTACTAGATCTAGAAGCTACTAGAATATATTTTCTGAGGGACTTACAATAACCTGAAAGTGTATTTTGTTTTGAACTGTTAGAAATGGTTGTGAGAATTGATTGTAATGAAGGAATGATAAAGGTGAAAATTAAAACAAGAAGAGAAATTTAAAGATGAAAATTAATAGAAAAACACAACCCCTGCTTACATAATTTTCAATTTAGGTATCCTCCAGAAAACTATAATCTATTTGATTATAAATTTTAAGCCATAGTGCTTTAACACACAGGCAACTTGGTTGTTATTTCACATAGTTACAATAGTCTTTTAGTGCCCATCTTGTAACGAATAGGAGACATTAATTTAATCAACATATTTCAAACCCCTGAAATACTGTTAATTCGATGGTTGGATTGTTGGTGGGTTTTAAAAAGGTAACCGCAATAACAATTCGTTAAAATTCGTGCACAAATTGATTGAACCAATCCAGGTTTATGATATTGACCTAACTTATTTTGTGGTAGACGCTAAAACATGCCACGTGTCTTCTGCCCTCCAACATACCTACCTTTGTTTGACTGTCTTAATAGAATTACAGCCCGTACAGCTAACAGCGCACACCATCTCCTGCTCCTTACTAGATTCAAATTGTCTCCTCAGCTCCTGTTCTCACTCACTCTCAGAATGTGTTCGATCTTACTTAATGTGACAAAACAAGTTTCATTTCAACAGAGAGAAAATGGACAAAGTTACGGTTTGGTTTTGTGTATTTAAATCTTAAATACTTCTACGTACGTCAGTTTTACTTGCGTAGAAGCAGATCTTTAATTTCGATGCAGTATTAACTTACTGAGTCTTCGCATCTTATTACAGAATGTCTAGACCCGTATTAGTAAATGGAGTCGGTCATGGTGGCGGTGCGGTCTGAGGCGTTTGCGGCGTCTCATTTACTGTGGTTGCGGGTTCGAACCCGGTCGAGGGCATGGATGGTTGTCTCTTGTGTTTTTTGTGTATTGTACAGGTAGGAATTTCTGCGACGGACCAGGGGAGTCCTACAGGGTGTGTGTGAGTGTGTGTGTATGTGTGTGTGTGTGTGTGTGTGTGTGTTTCTTTGACTGTGATCAAATGCAACAAACACTTCCTTGCACTTACGTGTGTTATGTAGAAGTGGCCGGACTGAACTTCAACTAACTTCTACTGAACTATATCTACACCGGTTTGTGTATTTGTAGTCTTAATACATTGAGGATGAACTGTGATTTGTAATATTTCAAGCAAAAGTAATACCTCTGCCCTTCTGTCTTCATGTTTGTACCGTGCATCAATGACGATTAAAACAGTTTATTATCTAACAGATGCACCAATATATAATTCGTAGATACAATTAGAATTATTATAAAATATTTTAAAATATTTTCTAATAATTCTAATTGTATCTACGAATTATATATTGGTGCATCTGTTGAATAATAAAGTGTTTTAATCTGCCCTTCTATTTTTTTACATTTAGGCCTACTAACAGCTCAAACTACTGTATTGATAACAATTATTTTAAGGAGAAAATCAACAGTAATTTATCCATCATATCCATGAACAGATCAATCTAATGTTAATATATTTTATATCGGAGAAAGGAAGGCACAGGGCTTTGTGCAAACCACAGTAATGGAAATAATAGTATTTGTGATCCATCATACGAAATGTAGGCCCTCCGCCGTCCATAAATTACCAAGATATTATTTCGGTGATGAAGTTTTATGTACGTTTTGACGTGTAATATATATACATACAAACATATGAGAGAGCGCGCCGACGCGTAGTTCTCTCTGCGTTCATACTTTTCGCCGATACAGAGATGCGAGTTTAAAAGCTTTCTGAGGGAGTGTGGGTATGTTTGTAGGAGTGGTAGGGTTTATAGGCAGGAATGTCGGCATAGATGGAGTGAGGTTTGAGGGAATGGTGAGTTTAGGATGTTGGGAGGTACAGAGTCTATATATAGGGTCAAATATATCACCGTTTGTGTAGGGTTGGTATAGAGCAAAATGGGGATGAGTTTGGTGTTGTGATATGGGACTTGATGTGTTATGCAGACAGTTTCCAGGGGGTGGTAGGGGTTGGTCCAGTGCGTGGATGGGCATGCTGATAAATTGAAAACTCGCCGATGTGTGTATTGGTCGGTCTCCATGCATCATCATCGTAGCTAGCTTACATATCACACAAAAACACCCCCTTTCACTTCACGTATCTCTCTACCATCATGTTTATATTATACTTCATGCGTAGGTAATACGAAAGCCTTACTTATCAATTTTTTGTTGAAAACCTCTGACTGAAATTATCGTTTTATGTTATCAAGAAACCCATTTTAAAAATTGATTGTAACAATCTTCCGTTTATGGACGAGTGAACAAACCATGCCTAAATGTAAATATGTTTTTGATTTGCTCAGCTGTTCCCCATCTTGCTTCGAAGAATGGGAAGTGTCAGAAGACGAAAAGCGTTGATGGGAATTTTAGTTACAGAGACCGCGAGTTTCTCGACAGAATTGACAGGCGATAAGCGAAATTCTTTGCTCTAACAATATTCTGTCTTTGTCTGTAAATAGATCTATCCCATACTTACCTATCTCAAGATAGACTTAAATTATTAATTTAATTATTTAACAAATTGACGTGCAGGGATTTACGGCTGGTCTAGGGGTGCAGAAGGCTTTTGACACTCAGAGAACCGTGCATCGTGATATATTCTTTTAATAACACAAATGAAATGCACTAATTTCTCAAATTAATTTTTGGAATAGAACTCTACATGTTTCGGACAGGTTTTCTGTCCATCGTAAGGAGTCTAGCACTGTACACACAGCAGTGGTATATGTCATACAGGTTATGGTGGCAGCTGTCAGCAAACCTGTATGACATATTCCATTGCTATGTGTACAGTGAAAAACTCCTGATCATGGACAGAGGAACTGTCCGAAACATGTAGAGTTTTATTTCAAAAATAAATTTGGGAAATTAGTGCATCTAGTTGGTTTTATTATAAGAAAAGAACTAAAAGTTGTTATAATGAGGTCATTAATCAATGAACATGCATATTGTGCTCTGGGAAATGACATTCTGCAGACTGATAGATACCAATATCGCAGAGAAGTGTATTACCTACGGAAATTCAACCGCGATGGTGAAGGCAGTAGGCTTACTTCACTCAAATGTTGGCACCATATAGGCTTACCAGACTACGTGGTATTTTGACGCAGGGGACTGCAATGTGCAGATATTTGTTTTGTGTGTAATAACTTAATAGGCTAATAATTATTGATAATAATAATTCTACAATATAAATTGTAATGTGATTAATGTATATTTAACTGTCAGCTCCACGGTATTTCAGTTTTCTTTACAGGTAGTTTGTGTGTATGTACAGTACATATATAAAAATGCATGTATGTGTTGAATCTGCAAATGATTCATCATGTGCCTGCGGTTACGTAGGCTTCGGCCATTTCAGTTCACACCCGATAAACCAGTGTAATAACTCTTTTTCCCCCCATTTTCTTCCTTTTTCTCTTCTCTGCCGTCCTTCCCATCTTTCATCTCTCTCGTCCATTTGGTATAAAACACACACACACACACACACACACACACACACACAGAACATCCATGTCATATCCTGCCTGTGTTTTTAGCCGACATCGCTGGATGGGAGTACTGTCAGAACCTATCTGAATAACAGAGATAGATGGTTCGCCCTTTCTCCCTGTCCACCCACTAAAACACAGGCAAAATGTCAAAATCCCTCTCATATAACTGAAACTAACTCCTCCACTCCAAAAAATAAAAAAGTCGACACCGAATGAAGAGAATTACAAAAACAATAGGCATATCAGTTCTCTATATCTGTTTCAACGTAGAGTACTGGATTACTTCTGATTATGATCAAAATGATTATATCATTACTGTCAGTTGTGCGGTTTGTTGCCAGCTGAGAGTTTACGCAGTCATGTTGCAGATTCATCATCTCGTTAGTGCATAATATAGAATTAATTAGCCTACTGGTATACGAGAATTTTGTTGTTCGGGTTAAATTTAGTAGAATAATCGAAACAAACTTGTGGAGATGTGTAGAATAAACGAAGTTAATTTTTTTAAGAATTCTTTTCAAGTGGGTATTATTTCTTTGTATAAATAATGCCCCATTGAATAATTTGAATATAGGCCTATCTTAAATTGTCATAGTTAGAAGGCTGATTAAAAGTATTTAACTTCATGTAGAAGTAGGCGGCCTGCAAGGGCAGAAAATGTATTAGGGAAATGGAAAAAGCACACATTTTAAAGCGTATTTAAATTAGCAATTATTTGTTTCAAAACAGAAATCTTGCGATACAAATTCTAAATTTATGTCGACTTTAAGTACATAAATTTGGGTATATTTTATTCCGACCTTTATAGACATAATATTGGTAGAGGGAATTCAGTTGGAATGACGTTTCATAAAATTTGTGGGTTACATAATGATACGTTATTTTGCTTTAATAAACTGGAAAGAATGGCGCTCCACATAGGGTAGTAAATAATCAGAAATTGCATGTAGTCAACTGAATATATTTCTAATGTAATGCGAGCCGGCCTGAGTTTCTATTGTAATATTCCTAACGACTCTTTATATTTTTCCTCAAGTTTAGTAACAACAGAATATTTTTAAGGTGCAAATGTGGATACCTTAGATTAGTATCAGCTAGATCAGTGTGTTACGTCAATTTTAAGCTGAAACACATCTCATACTATTTTATTGGAGTTTAAGATGACTTTTTATATCGTGGTAATTTAGCCGTTTGGCGAAGGGAGTATGAAGAAATAGGCGTCATATCTTCTTCAGACAGACGTGAAAATATATTCTGCAGCGTGAGTAATTGTTTTGGACCCAACTAGCATTTAACGTAAATTGTATAGATTTTCGCTTTTCTTGCGAAAAGTGCGTGGATTTTAGGCCTGATCAGTTATGCCTATCTAATACAGGAGTTTAAGTGCTTGAGTGTGTACCTACACCCACGTACACATTCATGGCGTGGTGTTTAAATAAGCACGGGAACAACTTACTTTCTGTATCTTCAAAGGATTAACTAATATGTAGGTTTTCTGTAAAATTTAACCGATTTTGGACCCACAACAAACTTTGAATGTCAACTTGGGCAAACTACTCAAAAGGAAGAACACATTGTACAATATGTGATTTACGTTCAAGAATTGGTAGACATCGTGAAATGTTGTAATTTTATGCATTTGGGACATAAGCAACTGCATGGAGCAGAGTCGTTCCTTAGAATCTAACAGGTGCTCAGTTAGTGAAGAAATTTCCGGGACATCATTTAAACTCCGAAAGTTCGATACCGCATTCACACGCGCCCATCACGTGTCCTGAGCAAAAACCAAAGGATCAACAAATCTGAGACCCCGTGATGCTTCGTAACATCGTAAGTTGTTACCGTGAGAAGGTGTTACCACCTCACCCAACCCCAGTGCTGGAAGAGCGCTCCTTGTTAACTGTCCTATATGTAACTTGCCTCCATCTGCAACTTGATGTCGCGCAATGCTGTTTTGACGTGGACTCGCACGAGATTTCGAATACTGACAGAAACTTGATATTAACACTTATCCTGCTAACGTGGAGAATATGGTGATCTAATAATGCCAGCAAATGGCAGATGGGATTTAACTCGGCGTTTAAAGTGTTAATGTATGAAAAATTAATGGCGTTTTCCTGGTCATTTTGAAACAAAACGACTGGGAATTAATACTTCCAAGCTGTTTTATTTTAAATTCTTATTTCAGGATAAGACACTTGTCAGGTCGTAGCTATTCGTTGCCATAAAGTCAAATAAACTAAAGAAACTAGTAAAAGAATGTACTTACAATTATCGCTTTAGTAGCCCTTACTTATCCACATCTTCATGATAGATAAGACAACGCTCCTACATGATTATCAGTAATTAACGTTTCTTAACAACACACTTATTGGACTGTCACACTTTACCTATGCTTCACTCTTGGAAAATATCAACTGTTTCGCATGGATAAATCAAGACTATGCAATGTGTGTGGCATATTTACTGTATAATATTGAAGAGTTTTCGATTTCATTAAACAAATCTCGCTTTGGGGATTTGTATTGTTTTGTGCCTTTTTTTTCTCTTTGATGAACTAGAAGGGGCTGGTTGAATCTATTTTTCATTCCCTGCCTTGCTCCACCCCTCACCCATTCAAAGCCCAACCAACCACCTATGCCCAGCCCAACCTTAACTACACATCCCCATGGGTACCGCCTTGTGAAGCATTATCGACATCTGTCGGGAGAGCATCTGAACTACTTGAACTGTATGATTTCGAATTCTACCGGCTTTTCTATTTGCTGTTATTCGTTCCGTAAAACAGAATTCCGTTGATTTACCTGCAGCATTATATTAACACCTAACAATGTAAAAGAAGTTCTCGAAGTATGTCCTACAGATCCCTATCTCGATGACGTATTTGCCTTTTAGAGAAGTTAATAGTTGCTAATCTAATAGAGAATTTTCCAGCATTGCAGCAGATCTGACTCTCACATGGGGGCCCTTGAAATTACGAGTCTGAAACAAGTCAGTGACATTTGCCTGATTTTATATCAAACGTTTAATAAAAAGAGTCCTGTAAAATACAATTTTATCAAACCATCAGTATGGACATTCGTTGTAGGCACTTCTTAAATATATCTCCTAAGAAATGACACCTTTAAGAAAAAAATTATTCGCCGACAGACACACATGTGACACTTTCATTCTGCTAATTTTTCTATATTTTAAGTTATTAATCTGTTTCAATATGAAAGCTGAAAACACCGGAAATTTAAGCATTCTTCTGCACGTTACAGAATGCCTGCGTTAAATTTTACAGTCACAATTACAAATTTACAGTCATGCGAGGCATTCTTTCGTTTTCCGTGTAGGGCAGTAGCGTCACGGCAGGAGATCATAAATTTACGTAGAACTTCCGAGAAACTGTTTACCCGATTTGAAGCAAAATATGCATATTTCGTAAAATTGTTGTGGAGACCCCAAAAAATGAAATTTCACAAAACCTATTCTACGGGGATGACTCTGATACATGAAAACAGACGGACGTGACGAATTGAATGTTCGCTCTTCGCATGAGCCTAACATTCGTAGTTGATACCATGTAATGAAAGGGGATGTGTTACAGTGTTAGAAGCGTAATGATGAAGTTTGGTATTAGCGGTTTATCTTACTAGTTGCCATACAAAATGACTCATGAATTTGTATATAACAGGAGCTGGTACATATATTAAACACCTCCCCTCCAAAAAAAAGTTCATTAACTTTACACAAAGGGCTCCAGGTCTCCCCAAAATCATTTTCGCATTTGCTGTCATAGAAATGGGATAGCATATTGCTAGATGGATGTACACAAATTGTAGGGTCTATGTATATGTTGTCGCAGTATTTTGTATAATTGCTTGTCAACAAGGTGATTGCCAATTATATTGCTCTATCCACATGCAAACAGTGAGAGAACGGGGGAATGAAAGCTACCAAATGCTATATATATATATATATATATACAATTGTCCCGCAGGGATAATTCTATAAACGTCCCCTCTAGTTCTCTTCCAAAAATCCCACATATCCCTTTTCTATTACTTCGCACTTAACGTATCTAAAACCACAGCCACGTACCCTGCTTGGTAAAAACTCTTCTTTTACCACCCCATTTTCTAAGCCTTCAATATTCTCAATAAAAGAATCGATTTCTAAATCTTTTTCCAATTATTTCCATTTCCCTCCGTTTCGCCATTTGTCTCGATCGTTTTAATCGACGACGATAGGTTTACAACTCCCTGCACCGCCCTCAGCAGATATATACACCCCCTGCCTTTCCTGTTCACCAGGGTTTCGATTTCATTTGAAAGCCATGGCTGGTGGTTGGGCATCAAGTTGATTAATTGGTTGTGATCAGCGTATAGAACCGTTGCAAATTTTAACAACATGCAACACGCGCGCACACACAGGACGTTACAGCGAGCAAGTGATATTCGTTCATCGCCGTCCGTTTGTTTGTCTGTCCTGTCCATTTTCTGTTTTGGGATAGCAAGCATGTTGACAAAGGCAACAACCTGCAAATTAGCATTTTTGGACAGTATCACCTTTCTCCTTCTTTCGGGGCGGAGTTAACATTCTGACTTGATTGAAACAAACCACCAGAATTGTATAGGTCTATTGTAATAGGTCTGCTGTAACTGAAAGTACACACAGGTTTAAGGAAATTTTTAAACTATAATAAAACTATTGCTATGTATTCACAACACACATTAGAGAAAATTCCAGGTAAGTTGTCTTTATTTTACGGAAGATATAGCTCAACAGGACGGGGTTTTGGGGCCAGTGAAGGATGTTGTTTTGTTTGGAAATCATTGAAACAACTTCAGGTCAAAAATAAATTGTCCGAATGTATATCAGGTCTACAATAATGACCTGCAAGACAAGTAGAAGCGTCACAACTACATTGACAGATAATATTCCGCTACATATTTATTACCGTCAGTTGCAAGTATTTATATCAATTAAACCTATGTTTTCAGTCTACTTCTGCCCATTTCATTGTTGTTCAGAGATTTGATTTTTCTCATAAACCGTACTTATAAATGACGTTGAGAAACGAATTGAAATTGTATGGTCAATTGCGTGTTTATGAAGTACACAAATGTGTCTGTTGTGCTGTTTGTTTTGTCTGTAAAATGTTATCGTCATTGCTGGTCACCCCGGTTATGTAGCGCCGAATGACTGGAGGATAGTAGGTCTATGCTTTTACGTGGGAGGGATATAGGCGGACGCAGTCATGTTTTAACTTAAGGTATTCCTGCTGTGGTACTATAATTTTGCCTGTTGTTTTGTATGGGTGTGAAACTTGGTCGCTGACATTGCGGGAGGAAAGGAAGCTGAGGGTGTTTGAGAACATGGTGTTGAGGAGAATATTTGGACCTAGGAGGGA
>Ga0123354_10004494_pt1 | contig 19786 bp, 6 predicted proteins | sample TergutLab28metaG_2_FD_97872 | JGI IMG/M metagenome (GOLD analysis project Ga0123354, IMG submission 97872) | Labiotermes labralis P4 segment gut microbial communities from Petit-Saut dam, French Guiana - Lab288 P4 | ecosystem: Host-associated > Arthropoda: Insects > Digestive system > Gut ...
GGCAGGCAGAAATACACACAGCAGAACCACTAGTACCTGAGCCAAGTGCCTCTGAGGTTGAGCTGGCTATCGACAAGCTAAAAAGTCACAAATCGCCAGGTATTCACCAAATACCGGCAGAACTTATTATGGCAGGGGGTAGAACAATTTACTTGGAGATTCATAAACTTATTATTTCTATTTGAAAGAAGGAGAAACTGCCTGAAGAGTGGAAGGAGTCGATCATAGTACCTATTCATAAGAAGGGGGATAAAACAGATTGTAATAATTATGGGGGCATATCACTTTTGCCAACCACTTACAAAATTTTATCCAACGTCCTACTCTCAAGGTTAATTCCATATGCGAAGGAAATTATCGGGGATCATCAATGTGGCTTTCGACGCAACAGGTCGACTAGTGATCATATATTCTACATTCGCCAAATACTTGAGAAAAAATGGGAATACAATGATGAAGTACATCAGCTCTTTATAGACTTCAAGAAGGCTTATGATTCAGTTAGGAATGAGGTCTTATATAAGATTCTCATTGAGTATGGTATCCCTAGGAGACTTGTAAGGTTAGTAAAGATGAGTGTGACTGAAACATATAGCGGAGACCGGGTAGGCAAGAATGTGTCTGACAGGTTCCCTATTGGGAATGGTTTGAAACAAGGAGACGCTCTAACACCAATGTTTTTTAACTTTGCTTTAGAATACACCATTAGGAGGGTTCAGGTAAACAGCGATGGCTTGAAACTAAATGGTACACATCAGCTGCTGGCTTATGCCGACGTTATTAATATACTGGGAGGAAGCATACATACTCTAAAGGAAAATGCAGAAACTTTAGTAGCTGCTACTAGGAAGATTGGACTGGAAGTAAGTGCTGATAAAACTAAGTACATGGTCATGTCTCGAGATCAGAATGCAGAACGAATTCAGAGTGTGAGGTATGATAATAGTACCTTCGAGAGGGTGGAAGAGTTTAAATATTTGGGAACAACTTTAACAAATCAAAATTCTATTGCGGAAGAAATGAAGAGCAGATTGAGTTCAGGAAATGCTTCCTATCATTCGGTGCAGAACCTTTTATCTTCCAGGTTGCTATCCACAAATGTAAAGATCAAGATATATAGAACTATAATTTTGCCTGTTGTTGTGTATTGGTGTGAAGCTTGGTCGCTGACATTGCGGGAGGAAAGGAAGCTGAGGGTGTTTGAGAACATGGTGTTGAGGAGAATATTTGGACCTAGGAGGGACGAGATAACGGGGGAATGGAGGAGAGTGCATAACGAGGAGCTAAATGATCTGTACTCCTCACCCAACATTGTGCGGGTGATAAAATCGAGAAGAATGAGATGGGCTGGGCATGTGGCGCATATGGGTGAGGAGAGGGAGGTGTATAGGTTCTTGGTGGGGAAGCCGGAGGGAAAGAGGCCACTGGGGAGGCCTAGGCGTAGATGGGTGGATAATATTAGGATGGATCTCCAGGAGGTGAGATGTGGGTATATGGACTGGATTGGGCGGGCCCAGTATAGAGACAGGTGGCGGTCGCTTGTGAGTACGGTAATGAACCTTCGGGTTCCGTGAAATGCGGAGAATTTCTTGACTAACTGCAAACCAGTAAGTTTCTCAAGAAGGACTCTGCACCATGGAGTAAGTAAGGAAGTAAGTATGAGTATTGATCATGAAGAATCGAGCTTCGAATCTTACGACTAAACGAGGATTAGTAAGTAATGCACTACAATATTCAGAAGCAAGAGGAAGACGAGCATGGTTGTTACTCTGCATGCATGACTGTTAACTTGTAAAGATTCCCTTAAAATCATAGTAATGAATACAGTAGAAAACAAAGGTAATACTAAAAGTGAACTAGAGGTCACCGTATAAAGTGCAATGAAGGCACGGGAGGGGGGAGGGGATTAAATGTATAGGTGTACTCATTCATGAACTCGGCGGTAGATGGGTGGGTTGTCAACATCACATTTCGCCGCTTTACCCCCGGAAAAGATCTGGAGTCCATTATACATAGGCTGAGTGGTCCTCGGGGTCAGTCAGGATAGGTGCGGACAATCTTGCCCCTACCGGAGTTCGAAAACCAGACCGTCCAGCCGGTATCGAATCGCTATGCCGATTGCGCTATCCCGGCCGCTCCATACAGTGGGGGTGAAGGTAAAGTAAAAAATACTTAGGAACAGGCCATGAAGGCCCAGAGGGTAGAAGACAAATAGCTGTACCCTTTCTTGAACTTCACACTAGATGGGGTGGGTGCTCAACGCAACGCCATCTCTCCTCCACTGCGTTCGGACCGTCAGGTCTACACAACCTACTATTGAGTGGGTGGGTACCAGCGCCACTTGCTCGGAGGTAAAAAGAACGGAGAGTAAAGCTGACCGCTTAGCTGCATCTAATGCTGAGAAGAAATGGGTGGAGGCGTACTTTCACTCCACCGTAACCAGTTATCGCTTGCGCAGGGACAACTTTACCTTTGCGAGGGTTTTATTTTTCACAGCGGTTGGAGAGACCATTCTTGTGGGGCATAATTCTGTTTAAACGGGCAATCGGATCCAGACATTTCGAAGAAAAGCACTGTCCTCATCTTCAAGGGTTGATAAGTTCTACCACGCAGCCTCGTAATCCAGAAACACTGAACAGGAACTTTGCCTCTTACTTTTGCCTCAGTTTGAGAAGAATGCCAGCGCACTCGACCTTCGTCATCTAGTAGGTATTGTGGATTTCGTGTTTATCACATTGTAATCTGGCAGGTGATGGAATGCACGGCCTCTGTGCTCAAAGTGGAAGGTTATGTTCCTACGAAACCTACCGAGTAGGTTAGCTCCGTGTCTGAAGCTTCTTTCTTGTGTTCGATATATCCGCTTCTAACTTCTCTAGCCCCATCGGTTTTGCTAATTGAAGCTTTTCCTGATTTTCCACAGCATCTCCAGGCAAGTGCCAGGAATTTGTTAATGTGGCCTTAAATGCGGCCACAACAGCTTCCTTCTGTATTCCTTCCCGGTAACTATCTACTATCACCGAATCCCTTGAGCTCTACGTGTATTCAGTACTCCTGCTTCAACGAATACAGAATTCTCCAAAACTTTGCTACCAACCTACCAGATTGCACAGTGTTATGACCCGGAAGATTATATTGTGCAGGAGTGTCCAAATCTCGGCTCACCCGCTAGTGTTGTGCGGCCTTCGTCACATTCTAAATTATGTTTACACTATAAACACTCCACAATAATTAGGAAGTTATGTATACCGATTATCATGATTGTTACACGTTCTGACTGCGGACATGCCCAGGCTGTGGCCTTTTGCCTGAAAAAAAAACTGGTCATTCCTGGCATTGTGTGTGTGTGTGTGTGTGTGTGTGTGTGTGTGTATGTATGTATGTATATTCAGTAGTGTATAATACCTCAAATCTTACTCGTTATCTTACCTTTCACATTTTTCCGGCCTTTTCTTTGCGTCTGTTATTTTTCATTGGTCACTGTGCAATATAATCCGTAAATGATTCAATATTAAAATAAGACGGAAATCAAATCTATTTTTTAAAAATTTGGTAAAGAAATTTGGCATATGGTTAATCTAGATATTGATCTCCTGAATTTGTAATGATTTTATTGTTTTATACTTCATATCTGTGCTCACTAACTTTTAAAAAATACATTTGAAACGGCATTTAAGTATAAAAACTTTGTTTCCGAAGTGAAGTTGTAGAGACAACATGATGAATAGAAGGGTGGGATAAATTTTGATGAGGATTATTGGCTTGGGGCAAAACATTTTGAAACTTGGCAAATAAATTAAGGAACGCCTAAGGTCACCCAGTCTTTGAGACTTACCGTAATTGGAATGCTGCTTTCCGGAAGACATTTGCATTATTAGGAAGGTCGGTTCCTAATAATGAATTTTTATATTTGTTAATTAAATATTACACACTAACATAACGGCATCCGTATGCAGTGTGCACTATCGTGATTTAGAGTTGAAGTTGATGTTTGGTATCGTGGAATTCAGTACGGGTTATTTTGAACTCAAGGTTGACCAATCATCATACTGTCGGAGCGGAGTGTGATTTCACCACAGCCTTGACAGTCCACCTGCGAGGATAAACGGGTTAAGTACTTTGACCTTTATATAAATTCTCCAGCGATAATATCAACATACATTTAAACGTCCCTGTAAGGTACTATGAATGTGACCTTCCCTTCTTCGGCATGTGCATTTCTTGCTTTTATTATTTTGATTTTTCGTAAGTGATTTTGCTACTACAGCATAGAAGAATCTCAAGAAGGAAGTCGTTTACTCTCACATAGTAAGAAATATTAACTAAAAAATTAAAATTTTACAGCAAAGTCTATGACAACAGAACTTGAGGTTTCAACACGTGTGATAACAACCTCGCAATTGGATGTGTTTCAATTTCAGATCCAGTAACCTCGTTTTTTTTCCTGTGGCGCTGCGGCCCAACGCAGGCCATGGCCTCCTCATTCTTGAGGTTTCTAGATCACACACAACGACGCACCTCAGTCAGTAGGACTCCTCTGAACGAGTGATTAGCGCGTCGCAGAGACCTCTACCTGACAACACACAACACTCACAACAGACAGATATCCACGCCCCTGGTGGGATTCGAAACCCCAGTCTCAGAAGGCGAGCGGCCGTAGACCTACGCCTTAGACCGCGCAGCCACTTGGACCGGCAGTAACCTCGTATCCTCACAGTGTTTATTCCAAAGCTGTATTACTGCTATCCTTCAATCGCACTCTCGGACTTTAATGTGCGGCGCTATGAAATAGGTTTTCTCTTTAAGAGAATGTGTGCACCATTTTCTCCCACCAAGCCTAGCTACGTGTCCTTGCACGTCATATATTACGGTAGTCACACAGTTACAATTCAGGTTAAGAACTAAGGACTGGACGTGAAATACCTGCACCGCGGCCTATTGTGCGCCCCTTTCCTTTATGTTAGCCCTCTAGCAGTCCCTCGCTTCAGAAGAAGCTTGGTCACTGTGTCTAGTGCAGCCTGTGAAGAGTCACTTATTTCCATAAAATTTGACCGAAAGTGACATGCGCTCTTCAACTGAAGCCTCACACTCAGATACTAATGTTATGCTGTATTTTGAACGGAAATTCAGAAACTCCTAAAAATCTCCGGGAAAATTTGGCGTTTCTTATCCCTAGCTATGGTTTACATAAAAACCCTCCACTGATCCGTTGTTATAAATTATAATTAATATTGATAATTTCTTCAGGACGGATCTCCAGGAGGTGGGATGTGGGTATATGGACTGGATTGGGCTGGACCAGGATAGAAACAAGTGGCGGACGCTTGTGAGTGCAGTAATGAACCTTCGGGTTCCGTGAAATACGGGGAATTTCTTGACTAGCTGCAAACCAGTTAGCTGCTCAAGAAGGACTCTGCACCATGGAGTAAGTAAGTAAGTAAGTAATTCCTTCATCTAAGATATTCGGAGAAATTATGAATATTTTACGGAACGCCAAGCTGCAGAGAACGTGTGCAGGACTGCTGCCTATTCTGTGTCGAATTGTTATTCTCCTCCAACAAATCAACGCCCTCAACAAAAACAAGTGTTTAAGATTCTAACCACACGCTCCTCCTATACCGATGAGTGTTGTGGCTGGCGTGTAAGTAACTTACAACGCTTATTTTCTATTTTCCGACTGACAAAATATATTCATTTTACATCGCCGTTGTATAGATATGTACATGAGTTGTAAATAGACAAGCGCCAATGAACTCAGATGCTAATGCTCTTCCAACACCCCCCGTCCTCCTGCACACATACGCACACATACGTACATTCTTATGAGACATTCACTTTGAGCTCTTTCGGATTCTCTTTCGCTTCCTGTTACCTTCATTTACGCCAAGACTGAAAGGTCAAAATGAAGCATTCCTTTGTTGCATTCTGTTACGTTCAGTGTATGGGGAAGGTACAGAAACAGCGTACGCATATATTGTTCTTATGTAACATAAATTTAAACTCCAGTACACATTTATTCCCAACTGATTTGATACATGCCGGGAATATTGCAAGCTTATCTCACATTTCATATCTGAAAGTGACTTGAACACACCCAAAATGGCGACTTACTTCCACCTGTTACGAGTAACATAATGCCGCGCCTTGTGTCAAGGACGCAAGCGGCCGTCACCAAGCAACGCAATTATAAACTGGTAAGGTGACTATTGTTGTGGCTGGGCGTGGCAGACCCGGAACAGGCTACTTGTCCGTAAGCAGCGGCTGGAATTTTCTCGCCGTTCTGCAGACTGGTCCCACCTCGACATGTTACCGCAGAGATAGTGAATTACTGGATCCTCATAGCGCGTGTCTGCACAATTGTGAACTGATTATTTAATGTAATTTTTTTAATACATAAACACAATTTGTATCTGGATACGTGTTTCGGAGGTACCCATGTACAGTACAGACAGAGTCACATACTTTTGCAGGAAGATAACTGCGCTCTTCTGGGTTGTTACGCAGCGAGTAGTGGTAGTTCCTTACCGACGTTTCGGGACAATCTATCGTTCCCATCTTCAAGGGTCAAGAATCCAAGAAATCCCTTGAAGATGGGACCGATAGGTTGTTCCGAAACGCCGGTAAGTAATTATCAGTACTGGCTGCATATTAGCCCAGGAGAGCGTAGTTCGTATCTACTTCGCGGCGAAAGCTTTAAATCACGCACGGTCGGTTGTGAGTTACTTTTTCTTTGCATCGTCTATCAATACGTATACCGGGTTGTTACTGAGGATGTAAGGTTCGTGTCTAGCTAAATATGAAAACTGCTCTTTTCTGGACATAAAACCGTGTAGTCTGGTAGCTTGTTACTACAGTTCAACTCTAAAGAAGCTGGCAGCATGTGTGACGTCAGGCTTCCGCTGCGTTGTAAATGAGATATTCGATCTTCTGGGATGTTACGCAGCGTAGGTTGGTAGTTACCGACGTTTCGGGACAACGTATCGGGGAATGCTTGATACTTGAAAATGGAACCGACAGGTTGTCCGGAAACGTCGCCAACTAACTACATTATATCCTAGAAGAACGAAGACCTCTTATCAGGCAGCAGGTTCCTCCGGAAACATTCATAACGACTTGCTAACTACACGTAATCAGACCCCAGAATAAAACATTCTTTACTGTAATAGTTGTCTACACTTAAGTAAGCAGTGACTGTCTCCTTCCAAATCCATACTTAATCACGACATTTTGTCTCAGTCACTAAATTCAGACTGCACATTGCAAGATGAATTGACTGTATAGGGTTATAATTTGTAGAATGACTTTCAATCCAGTACATAAATTTTACAGCCGGGTTTTAAGGGATATTGGTAAATTTCCTGGTAGCTCTCCAAAATGTCCAGACCAGCTCTGGGGCCCACATAGCTTCCTGTTCAACAGGTATGAGGGTTCTTTGCCGCGGGTAAAGGGGTGGGGCGTGAAATAAACCACTCACCTCCATCTAGTACCGAGGTTAATAATGACTGGAGCTATACCTCTGCTTCCTCCTCATGGCGTGGACAGGCAAAGTGTACCTTTTTTTTTAAACACTGACTTGACTTTGAGACAATTGGAGGGCACTATCTCTTTTGATTTTGGACGTTAAAGAATCTAATTAGTGAAGCCGTCTGCGGTTCAACCTGTATTACATCAGACTGTATGAAACTCACTGTAGATTCCGTAATCGAATGTGTGAATTTCTGGACCGTAGCAGGTCGTTACCCATAAAATTCCAGGTCTTTCTGAACAACAAATGTGAAGTGCGGTGTGAGTGGTTGTGTTAACCGGCCAGACATCCTCACACACACACACACACACACACACACACTCACTTACTCACTCACATACTGGAGTGGGTCACAGCCACAAGGTTTTACTGTCAACGCATTTCACGGTAAATTGGTCAACTTGGGGCTTCAAAGGAAAGGAGTTGACCGTGTCGCAACACAGTGCGAGGAAATAACGCAAGAGTCAATGGAAAACTGAAATGATATTGTGCTGTACATGGTTCAGTCTCTTATACAGATGTCTACCTGTAATTAATATTTAAAACTTGGACAATATTTTGCAATTTACTGATAAGGAAATTCGATAGGATTTTTAGTGTAATGCCGATTTATTAAAAAAGATGTGTCTCATGTGAAGCTTATTTTTTTAGACCAGTTCCATACCGATAGATTTGAAGTTTTCGCAGCGTTGTTGCTGAAGATGAAAATATTTTGTGCTGTTATACCGTTCTGAATTGTAAATGCGGTCAAGCAGTTCAACAGCTCTCTTCTTGGACTGCTTGACCGCAAATGTGAAGGAACTACGCTGCTTCAAAACGAAGGTAAATATTTACTAATCTGTATCGCGTAACATTCCAGCACACTTGAATCACTGTTGTGTTGCTCTTACACGATGATGTTTTAAGATTTGAAATTGACATCATCACTTTGTAAAAAATAAGAGAAATAGAAACACACCAGGAAGTTTCTAACCCCAATTACAGCCAATTTTTTTTTCGGTTTGGGTCCTGGGATACCAGTGTCATTCTGTTAAGGTTGGCAAAGTCAGTTTCAGGAAAAGTGACACTGCGTTGAAGAATAGCCTAACAGACTATGAAACCTATAAAGAAGTTAATTGCATTGCAGTAAACGCTTTTGCCGTAGTTCATACTTCAAATTTACTGGTTTGTAGAACGAAGAAAATTGCATATATCTGAACGAAGGTGTGATTTTCTGAAACCAGCTACTACTGTGGTAAAGGGGGTCCGAAGTGTCAATGCTATCAGGCACAAAACTCCACATTTTCCTGTCCTATCCAACTACCACCTCCACAATCGTTATAACTCTAGCCTTATATGATGTTCTGGGTCTTCTAATCGGAACGTTTACCATCATCTTTTCTCCGCTAAAATTTTGTATGCATTTCTTTTTTCCCCCATTCTAACCACGTGACCAGCCCGTCGTAACTGCCGAGATTTCATCATATGAACTTTACTAAGTGACATGTCGCCTGTAGATAACAATGCTTCACGTTGTGTAATAACGTAATTTATTCATTTTTTTTTAAAGCTCAACTATTTTAGTGACAGACTTCTTGACGTAAGAACGGACAATTGAAGCCCGATTTTCCACCGATGTAAAGAATTTCTCCCCTTCTCCACAACGTCCATACCGACTTCGAGGCCCACCCAGCCTCCTCTCAGGTAGTTACGACGGGGTCTTTACACGGGTTAGAGCGGTCGGGACGAGAATATATTGTTGCGATTAAGAATTCGTGAATATGTACAAACTCCGTCGTAATTGTTAACTGCAGTTACGACTGAATATTTTTCACTTGAGCTTACTCAGGTCCGATATTCTTAGGATTTACCCTTCAAAAACTGTGGGGTTTAAATTCCAATTATTCCCCAAAACGGAGGAGTCTTAGATTTTTCGTACACTTGAACGCATTCGCAAGAGTGTGGTAAACCGCGGACAGAAACATGTGAGGAATTAGAGGTCCGAACGTTGCACTGAACCCAATATTGAGCGGTTAATTTTAATGAAAGTTGTATTAGAATCCGGATCGTAAGCCAGGCCAGTGTTGGATGTGTCATAGGCAAGTAGCACGATACCAATTCGACTCTGCTAGTATGCATTGCAGAGGAAACGTTCGTTCTGTTTGTCACTATGGACAACCTTTGTAGAGTGCAATGCAGGTAGTTTCGACCTGTCACTATAAACCACTGTGCAAGCTGTATTTCCATGTTATTGTTTCTTGTTACAGAATCATCAGTGTTGTTCGTCAACGGCTTTAGCCTGAAGTCAGTACCTTATGAGATCGACTTCACTTCTCCCCTGTTTCGAACCCCCTCCGCCATATAAACACACCCTCATTAACCAGCGTTCCTCCATCCGCGCCTTAGTGTAAGAGAAGCTTGTTTCGCAAGTGCGTAATTTGCAATCAGAAACTTGATACTTTGTGAGGTTAAAGCTGACGGAGTGTGGAAATTAGTTTGATCCTACAGTGTTTTAGGGCGTCTTAATTTGTTCTAAGGTTAAGCAAGGGGTTGTGCTGTGACCTCGTCAGGCAGAGAAGAATAAGATGCTCTGTACTTGACAGCGATACTAATAAATTCACATGAGAAGTACGGCAAATTGTGAAGGGAGGTTTGGCCCTGCCGTTGGTAACAGGTGCGACTGCTTCGTATGTGTATATATATATATATATATGTGTGTGTGTGTGTGTGTGTGTGTGTGTGTGCAGAAGACTTTCGATGGATAGCCCAGCAGAGCGAACGAAGACAACGAGCAGGGAGATTTCTGGGGAATATTACTAAGTCGGCGAGCTGTCTAGAGGCGGCTGAGGAGATATCATTGTACACAAGCCTCTATGTTTTATAGAAAGTTCTTCGGCGAAATTAATTGCACTGGTCAGTTCTCTGAATCGCAGTTAGTGTATAGCAGTTTCTCGTATCGATTTCCGTTGTGTTTGTCTCTGTAAGGACACATGTTCAACCTTTGTGCCCATGAAAACTTACAGCTGTTATACTGATGTCCCTTTGCTGTCACAACGAGCGGCGCTTCCCTTAGACGCACGCCACAAACTCCACCTGATTTCCTCTGTTGTGTTCTCTTATCAGAGTACAAAATACGAAAATATTTATCCCTAAATATTTTGTGGGCATAAACTTCTGTTTATCCTGTAATTATAACATTAACCCAGCAGATTTAGGGTATTTATGTCTCGCTAGATGGAGCAGGAGGAGGACATTAAGCGTACAGGAAGCAATCCATACACTTTGTTATTAAGAATTAAAGGAAGTAGCCATATTGGAGATAAATAAAGTGGCAGGATACTGTTAAAATAGATTTTAGAGAAACGCTGTGTGAGAATGTGAAATTGTTTAAACCTGCTGAGGAATTCTTTCAGATTGTGCTTCTTTAATAGCGGCATTGCGCCGTCAGAATATTTGATGTCTGTCCAGAGAAGACACACCGTCATATTCTCGTAGATAAGGCACTTTAAGAAACGTGGATTTCCTCGAGATTACGTCTTATAAACCTCTGCGTCTGGCAGCTCCTGAATCTATAGGGCAATAAAAGTACAATTCCTGTAACGCAACAGATAAAAACGTGGAAAATATCGGTTATTTTTCTTATTTCTTCACACACATTTGTTACTTTAAGACCGTTCCGAACTTTCATAGTTAGACTAGTTTCTACATCTACTCCTTCACATGCATTTCTAAAGGCTTATCTCTTTCTCCTGTACGTGTAAATGTAGCTTCTTTGTGCTGTTTTACTTGTCTTCTTGAATTTTGTCTAGGTATTATCTCAATTCCAGCTGATAATCTTATCATGTGGCCAGGACTGTTCTTATCTGTCCTTCATCACGTTGACTATCTCTACCATTATGCTCAGTGCATTCAAAGCAATCGAATGTAGGCAGTTTGTTTTCGTCTTGTGTCATTTTTCCTCATCAACTCAGTTCCATTCCATGCATTCAGTTTAGATAAGATCTTTAAGAGCCTCAGTATAATACATTTTCTAATTCTGATTTTAAAATATCTTATTTACTCTTTCAAACAATGTAGACCTGTTATAGCAGTTTATTTATTCACCTGAGTTTTCATTGAAATTATCAGCTTCGCTCGATATGGCACTATTTAAAACTGTTAATATTTTCAGTCACATTTTCTTTCGCAACTTTTTTTAATTCCTTAAAATATTTTTCTTATATTTCCAAAAATTTTGTTTTGATTTCTGAAATCTTTAGCCTAAACAGCCTTATGTCCATTAATTACAACTGGCACACGGTTTCAGGTGCATATTGTCGTAGTCCTATCGAACATTAGGATCTTGAGTTTGAATCCTACTCGAAACGTGGAAGTGTGTCTTGTTTTGTCTGTGTCTGTGTTATCCTGTGGTTAGAAGAGCGTGCATAGCCTAGAATCCGCACAGCTTCTGGCTGTTTTAAATGCTGCATTGAACTTTCTTTTCCACGAGGGACCGTGACATTTTGGCAGCTGGGCGAATATAATCGCTCAACAACTGAGTTCCATGTCGTTAAATGTGATTTTCGAACTATTCCGGCCATATATCTCTATTGTACATTTTAGCCTCGTCAGTACTGAATGCAAATTCCATTCGCCAATCCTGCATGAAGAACATTCCCACTAGCAGTGCCAGTCAGGTCGTAACTCCGTATTTCGAGAAGCTGCAAATCCACTAGTGTATTGCATTGACACTGCTGGTCCACCTGGGCAATATTAAACCGACTTTTCTTTCTCAACCGGTCATCCAGCAAGTCCACTTCCGCTCCACATTAATTTGGGTTATATTGTCTGTTCGACTGGGTAGACATCGCCGCTGGCTAAGGCCAGACACAGAGACACACAGACCGACTTGATGGAGCACACCGCCTCTGTGATCAGAGGAGCGTGCAGTTTATTGCCAGGGGTAAACAAGACTGTTTCCAGTTCATGCTATAGCTGCAGTATCATACACGTTATTAATTTTAGGATTCGGATTAGAGTTTGTACGTGCTTATGTGTGTACATATGTGTTTATGTATGTAACGTATGACCGAGCGAGTTGGCGGAGTGTTGAAGCTCCGTACTACTATGAAGGATGTACCCCACATATCCATTTTGAATATCACCTCCATCATGGACTGCCCTCAGGAATGATGGAATAACCACTTCTTACCTTCACATAGTCAATCTACTTTTAAATATATACCACTTGGTATGCTGGGAATACCTTACCTTATCATGCGAGGCTGCAAAATTTGAAACTATGCAGTTAGAAATGCGTCGTTAAATAACCCAAGTTGTGTAATAGTTTTGTGTACACAGCTGTACAAGATACAGTGCAGTGGTGACATTTTGTTTAAATTTGGAAATATATTGCTTGTGGCATTTGGCGATAGAATAAAGCAAGAGTGGATACTTTGCGCCCGTTCTAAGTTCTGCTTTTGTAGTAGAAACGCGTAACGTATTTTTCCTTTGTTCGTTCTATTAAATAATAAAAGCGCAACTTATGGATTGACTTAGTATGCAGCCAGAATTATTGTGTTTAACACTCTTAATTTTCAAGTTTTCATTAAAATGCACATGATTGCGGACGACTCAGTCCATTCATGGTAGCTGATTGTGGGTTGGGTAATCGGGCTGATTTCCGGCAGAAATAAAATTATTTTACAAGCGGCTCTTGGGATCACTTGGCCTCTTTACCATTGGCTACCGGGAGCTTTCTATCTGGGGATAAAGTGGCTGCAGCTTGTAGCTGACCATTCGCCTTCACTTAGTGCCGAACAAAGAATACGTGAAAATTTGCCTTCGGTTTCTCGACGTATTCATGGCCTGGAATATGGCATAGATAACCAGTTTGTGCCCCTGCAACTCGGTAATATTCCTTCCCTTTAATTACTAATGAAGTTAAGCCCAGATCTCGTGACAGGATCCAGTATACTGCCTGCTGTCAGAGGAAAGGTATCAAGTTCGAACTAATCCACAACAAATATTAGTCCTCAACGCGTTTGGGGCTTCTGACTGATGTGCCTCCCCCCCCCCCGCGCCGCGTGGTCTGCGGCAGCATTATCTACGTCACTGCGTGGTAACTAATTAGGAAGAAATATGAAGGAAGCAACCAGCTGTGAACTGGGTTAATGCCACCCACAAAGCGACCTTCGATTTGCATTAAGTTCCTAACTTCCGTTCATTGCTTTTAGTTTCCATAAAGAATTGTTTTTCTGCTGTCTTTGCTTGTACAATGACTTATAATGAAGCAGTGGGACAATTTTAGTTTTGTCTTGTTTACAGGAGAAAGTAAGTGCTGGGTTTTCGCCACGTTTGAAAAATCGGAAAACATTTACTGCAGCATAGCCTGAGTGTTTAGTGGGAAAATCCAGTTTTACTGCCTGTTACGTAAATGAATACGGATAAAAGCGGAAACACGTCAGATTTAGCGCCTCTTGTTAAGCGTGCTTGTGTCAGTCTCCTAAATACTTATACGTGAAATATACACAGCTTAAGCCGTTAATCAATAGAGTGTACTAAATTCATAACAGAACTAATTCAGGATTTGTTCATCCTTGGGACAAGGTAAAGGTAAAAAGATAAAGTTCAACGTAGAACAGGCCACGAAGGCCCAGAGGGGAGTCGAGTATACCTCTACTCTTTCTTTAACCTCGGCGCTAGATGGGGGTGGGTGGTCAACGCCACACTCCGGCCGCTTTACCTCCGGAAAAGACACGGTACGTATTGTACAGGAGGCTGGTTGGGGCCTCAGAGTCAGTCTTGAGAGGTGCGGAAATTCTCTCCCCCACAGGGATTCGATCCCCGGACCGTCCAGCCCGTAGCGAGTCGCTACAGCGACTGAGCTATCTCGGCTCCGTTCATCCTTGGGATAACACTAGGAAATGAAGAGCGTCTTCTGCAATATGTAAATGGCCGCAGCGTCTTTTCGGCACTTTTCGCAAGAAAGAGTTGCAAAACTGCGCTTCTTGTCGCCGTCGGTCCATGTGATACAATAAGCACAAAGTACTTTAAAAAATATTAACAGAATTTTATGTCGGACTGACGTACTAGAATTTGTCTACGCCTTCTCACTTTGGGTGAAGGCTGACAAAATTAATGGCCACTGCACTAGACGACCTACTTGCACGCATTTCAGCGCACATCGCGTGAAGTTACTCGCCAAACACAGTAGTGCAGGTCGTCTTGAACGCATAACGCAAAAGGAAACATTCTTCTGTTAGCCGTACGAGCTTTCTGGATAATTAAACAGAAGGTAACGAGCGCTTTGTCTATTTGCTTTGTCTATTCTGTTTCGTATCATCTTTTGTGTTTTCATAGGACTATTAGCACACAAACTGCAGTGGTACTGCCAGTACACAGCATCGTGCCTGGATCAATCGATCTGATCTCCGCTAACAAAGAGACTCAATACTATTATGCAGGCCTATAGAAGTTACAGCAGCCCTAAAGGGAACCGGTCTACGGCGACCCACTCCGACTTTGACGCACATGTACAGCCACTTCAAGCATTAACGTAACATGTATAGGAATCTGAATAAGAATACAAGTACAGTATTGGAATATAGCCCACCTAATATTTTGGTGCATATAGACGAATAAACTGTAATAGCAATACACTGATATACTCTTTTGAATAACCCTTTCGAACTGCGTTGAAAATTTATAACATTACGTGTTACATTGCCTGATGCATGTAAGTAGATGATGACTCAGTGCTCAGTCTATCTGAGGGTAGAGTACAGTGACAGAATGGTGCGAAGACGGTAACAATGGGTTCAGTAAAAGGCTGGTAATTTTTTTTAACAGATGAGCGACTGTCAGGGTCTGAAATGGAAATGTGTTCTACGTAGTTACGTAGTAATTGTCACTTCTAGGGTGAACATAGACATTTCGGGATTTACGGAGCCATATGGAACGGATGATCATGTGGGAAATGAAGTGTTACAAAGAGTCAAGGAGGATAGAAATATCCTACAAACAATAAAAAAGAAGGGAGGCTAGCAGGATTGGTCACATCTTGCGTAGGAAATGTCTTCTAAAACACTTTATTGAAGGAAAGATGGAAGGGAAAGACAGAAGTGACAGGAAGACGAGGAAGAAGATGTAAGCAGCTACTGGGTGTCCTTAAGGAAAAGAGAGACACTGGAAATTGAAAGAGGAAGCACTAGATGGCACTCTATGGAGAAGAGGCTGTGGGCGTGTCGTAAGACAGACAAAACTCTAAATGAATGAGTGGAAAGGAACTTTTAAAATGGTACAGTACTGGTCGTCTGCTAATGACTAGGACCATAATATCCTTGGTCAAGGCCTTTTGAAATCTTGCTCGTTTGTCCCAGTAATGCTGTTCTCTTGCTTTTGTTTCAACCCTACTTGCACACAGGTCATATTTTTACCGGTGACCTTTTTGTTATAGTCGCGCTGGCTATACTTTATTCAGACGTCCATCTAGATATGTAACTGTATTGTGGTGAAATACTGTAACCTGTCTAGCTTCATAGCGGTATTCTTGGCCTTCAGATTCCGATTAAGCGAAACGGGACACATAGAAGGCTGTTGTTACTACCGATAAAAGTGAAGTTAGTTATGTACTACACGCCGTTCGCTTTTACAGTTTTAATTAGCCACAGACACAAAAAAAAGTTAATCAGCCCGTAATCTGCCCATCCATACTCCAACTTGGGTACCGTAACCTTACTTTTGGCTACAGAAGGGGAGGCCAATTCTGTCCCCAGAACATTTTCAACTCTCTGTCAATGTTTTCCACTCTCCATTCGGTGTTTTCCGCGTTCTTTCTACTGTTGCATTTTCCTCATAACTGTTTTTACCATATCAATCAGCCCAAAGTGCTTCGTGGGACCAGAATGACTGGAGTGGAATACTTTGTGTGTAGGTGCTCTGAACGGGGAACAGTGATAACTGGAGGGAGATGTGGAGAAGATTGATCTATGGAACTAATTTCCGTGATCTCAAAACAAGGCCTAATATACAATAAATTAAATGCTTCTGAATAAACTGTACATTGTCTTGAATTGGTCCCAGAATGATCGGTTTAATGGACAGACACAGTGTTGACCACAGGAAGTTCTATACCCAAGGTGACCACTTCGCTGTAACGCTCTTTCTTCCTTTCCATGCAATGGACCATTAGGGGAATGAATTTGTGTGCCGCTGATTGTAATGTGCAGTAAACTCTACCCGCAAACCCTGAACCATCGAATTTTATCTCTCCGCGGAGATCTGTGTTAATTACATCGGAGAATAAATTACAAATATTGCCCATACAAAGGTCACTAATGAAAATTGCGCATTTTGAGTTTACATTGAGCTAAAGCATCAACTACTGTCGTTCAGGTCGTTAGACACTGGCAAATCATTACGGCCGTCCGGGTTTAATCCAAGGTCTTTCATCGCGGTTTTTGTGGTGAGCAAAGTAGGACTGGGTTAGGATTTTCAAATTATTTTTAAGTAGGACATCCCGTTATGTTCTATACAGTAATAGTGCCGTCAGCACAGCTGTTATTTTTAACTAAATTAGATGTTCATGTACATAATCACAACTAGTTTCGGCCTTGGCTATCTAATACTGCCTTTAATGTTTGTAACTTGTGATTTTGCCTGACGATTGGCAAGGCCGAAAATAGTTGCGATTATGTAAATGAACTTATAATAAAATAACAGCAGTTTTGGCCGTTCTGTTTCCTCCTTTCGTTTTTCAAATTGTTTTTTCACCTACGTCAAGACACATGTAACCCCATTATCATCACATACGTCAAGACACATGTAACCCCATTATCATCACCTACGTCAAGACACATGTAACCCCATTATCATCACATACGCTTTAATCGGGGCTTCATACTTAACGAGAACTTGGCTGCCGCTTACAGTGTAATAGATCTTTAAATTTTAATCTTAACTTTAGTAGGAAAGGAAAGGAGAGGAAATTAATTCTCCCAGCCCTTCACCCGTATATATCTGCTCTTCTTTGAACACAAATTTACAAATTACACAGACAGTGTGTAAACCATCCCAGCATTTATAGGGCGATTCAGAATAGTTTGGAAAATTCTGTGGAGAATTACTGGGAGCTGAAAATATGGTGTCACTAGGCCTAATATTATTTACCTTCAGTTTATGACCTTGCGCTTGTTAAAACATGTGACACTCCAGTAACAATGTACACTCAGTTATCTCTATTGACACTTAAGGCGAGGATCAAGTCAGGCATTGCAGACTGTATCATACAGCATTATCCTGGACATGTACATGCATTTACATATTTATGAAGATCCCATTTCGCATCTAGAACACATTTCATGATATTCTGACAACGGTTTGTGTCGTGGTTTCCATAGGATATCCAGACGAATAGTGGAACGCTAGGAAATCCAGTCATCCTTAAACTTTTTGCAAAATTTGACTGCCTTCTTTCACCCTAAACATGGTGTTACTTAATCTGCAGGTGTGGCCCCCAATACACTGATATAAGGAATCAACTTGAGACTACTTTGAACAAGCTTGTGAATTTCAAATCCATGTTGGACTGAAATGGCCATTTCGTATAAATATACTTTTGTTTTATTTAATTTTGCGGATTTTATAGTGATTTTCGATTTGATTGTTAAAATTTTATTTATTCCTTTTTATTTTATTTGCTTATTGAAATGTTTTCTGTATCTTTGATTTGTATAATAATTATTTTGGAATTATATATACATATATATGTGTCATATGTATGTATAATTGTTTATATGTGTGTGTGTTTGTTCGTATTTCTACGCACAACGCTCGAGTTTATAGGACACTGACAAATTATCCCCACGTGACTATGTATAGAATTGTGGAAAACAAGGAATTATGAATATAAACGCAGTATGAACGGTGCTGCTGCTGGAAGAATTGTTCAATTTCTTTACAAAAATGAGATTAGACTGAACGAAGGAGAAAATAAATGGAAGATGTGCCTGAAACGAGAAAATATTCGTAAATGATGTAAGAAACGTGACTAGGAGAAGATACGCATTTAGGAATGGAATGAAGTAAAGGAGGAAGATAGAATACAGAATGAAAGAAAAGATTCTGAAAACAAACTAATGAAATAATTACCTTACTGTAACAAGTAGCGTTTCAACGGGAATACACAGCCCAGTGAGTTGTGTTGTGATGTTGAACTTCAGGAGTGTAATCCGGTCTGCAAAAATGTTAGCCAGCCAATCGAATCAAATCTGTTCTCTGTGCCTGGAAGGAAAGGCAAGGAAATTTGGCGTCGAATTTCTGTTAACAGGCGGAAGAAGTTCACGGTAGACTTAGCACCTTCATGCATGCTACACTTCGTTATTTAGCAAGGTGATGTGGGTTGCTAGGATACCGACCTCCAGGCTGTCGTGATATAGCAAAGTATCATCATTATTATCAACTCATATTTCATACGGCTATGTTTATAAAAATACGGTTCGTTTCGTTGAGGAGTGTGAGATGTTGGGGCTCGGAGGCAAACCTCCCATATCACGAGGCAGCAGGTTATTGTTTTGAATATTGCGATAGCCCGTGCATGAAATGGCGGAATTCATCAAGATGTGGTGAACAGACTTTGTGTCGAAGTTGCACGAGTAAGGATATGCGATTCTTCATATGGTACGAGGTTTGCAGTATTCACAGCGGTGGAGAAAAGCGCCGAGTAATTTCGCCGCTAACAGCGTTTTAGGAAAACCGCCGGTTCTGTCCTGATGAAGGAGTTAGTATGTTCTTCCGAAACTATGATACACATCTGCTAGATTACACGGTGTCTTAACCCAGAAGGTAACAATATGAATCCTATGTGATGTGTCCTATTGCTATGTTAAAAGTAGTCGTAGGCGTAGAAGTGAGGATATTATTAAAAGAGATCTGAAGAGCATCGGTTGGGAAGGAGTAGAGTGGATTAATCTAGTTCAGGATAAGGACAGGTATCAGGATGTTTTAACACAGTAATTAAATATGTATTGTCAATTTCGTGCATTAAAGTTCAATTTCCACAATGTCAACCAAAAATACACTCAGTTGTTATTTAATTCACAATAATATTTTAAAAAAATATTAAACTACTGCATGTTTCGGCCCGTACTGGTCCATCTTCAGAGAGTGTATTTGTTCCTGTTGTGTGGTCTAGTGGTCAGAGTTTCTGGCTACAGATACAGAGGTCCCGGGTTCGATCCCCTGCGCTACCAGATTTTCTGAGTAGTAGTGGGTCTGGAACGGGGTCCACTCAGCCTCGTGAGGTCA
>Ga0123354_10004496_pt1 | contig 19778 bp, 7 predicted proteins | sample TergutLab28metaG_2_FD_97872 | JGI IMG/M metagenome (GOLD analysis project Ga0123354, IMG submission 97872) | Labiotermes labralis P4 segment gut microbial communities from Petit-Saut dam, French Guiana - Lab288 P4 | ecosystem: Host-associated > Arthropoda: Insects > Digestive system > Gut ...
GAGAAATACTTCTTGAAAGCCTCCCGCGGGGAAAAAAAAAAAAAAAAAGGAAAAATGTCAAGCAAATGTAGACCTTGTCAGAAGATTTGATATTAGGATTGAATAATTTGATATAATGAATTGATTGTTCACGAACCTTTGATTAAAACACCGATATCAGGAATATCTTTCCTGCATTATAACCACTGCCACCGGGCGACAGTCCATTTGCAGTTAAATATATTATTATTATTATTATTATTATTACATTATTATATTTTCAATCGCAAAGACGATTCCGAATGACGTCGTGAGCATGTTTCTAAAAATAGATCTCTCGAGTTTTTCTGACGATGAACTTCAATATCGCAGTGAGGTGTTCGTCTGTATGCCATGAAGCTATATATGACTGTCGCTGTATGAAATTCCACACATGAACCTTCGGCACTGAAACACCAGCCATATGCTTATTCCAGCCATTTCTTGGAGAATAATCATTGTCATATATTTAATAAAGATTTGGCTATTGAAGGCAATTCTGATGAAGAAAAAAATTCCAGTTGTCCTCTGTGATTCATACGGATTCAGCCACCCAATTGATAGCCAGACACTGTAATTCCTGATGATTCCACTTACAGTTATAAGATTACAATCATAGTCTATTTTAGGTACTTGGAGGGTCTGAGAAAAAATAATCAGTTGTAGAGTTAGAATAGGCAGCTGCCGTAGAAACACGTGGGAATGCCGTAATTTGCAAACAGAGGGCCACGCGCGTACGTACGCTTCCGATTATGTTGATACCCAATAGCATAGCTTGCTCTTTTATTGTCAGGCTGAGAGCTGGTTTTGTTTGTCGGAGCCAGCTGTGAGAACCAGTTTTCTTCCAGACCTTCAAGCCAGGGGCATAGCGATGGAATGTATTTAGACCAGTGTTTCCCAAAATGTGTTCCGCGGTTCCGAAGCTATCCGCCACCAGTATCCAGGATATCCTTGGATACAATTCTGTAACGGCTACTTTGAATTTTACATACTTGTTAATTGAAGGAATAATGTTTTGTCAAGAATAATAGCAGAATTTCTTTAAATGGGTATAAGTTTATTTAGTATAGCCATTAGAATATCTAATTAAGAACCCCCCCCCCACCCACGAAGAGAGCGACAGTCATTTTAATTAAGATCAAATCACGCAATGGTTTCTTACGTATGCTACTTATACGTATTAGTGTCTACCTAAAATCAGTTCTGAGATAATTTTTTTAAGTTTTGGATGCCTATTATTCTGACAACCTATATTTACATGAGCAAGGATGTGAGGATCCGTGGTTATTTTTCGAAGCCAAAAAGGGCCAGAGAGCAAAAACGTTTGTGAAACAGTGTGTCAGAATACAGCCAGCACAAAAATGTGAGTTGCGGCAGTGCACAGATTCATGTATCCTTTTTCACTGGACATCCCAAGCTTTAGAATAATTACTTTTATTACATGAAAGACTAGGTAGACATAGTTAAGCTGGGCGCCGTATTTTAAACCTTAGTAAATCCAACATGAATTTGTCATGATGGAATGGGTTTGAATCATATCAGCGGTGGTGATTAAGTTTATAGTCTTAACGAGACGCAGTGGCAAGCGAATGATAAACTGAGTTTGAAATGTGATGATACACGCGCAGAAACCGATTTCGTCTTTCCCCGAAACGGACGAGTCCATTTGAAGAGCACTGGCTACCCAATCCATTCGCCAGTTTCCCCTTCACTTCCCCTCCTGTGCGTCACAGTGTGCCATCACATTTGAACTGGACCCTAGTACGCTTGAAGTGCAGACAAACTTCCCCGAAACGTTTCTACGTATAAGTCAATGTGCATGGTTTCAAACTGCAGGCTGGTCATAGTTTGAATGTCTCATAACTTCGAAAATATAGTTTTGTGAAAAATTTTATTCTTTCCTCGGACTCCTCGAGTCTTTAGAATAATTTCCCTGGATTAAAGCACAAACAGATTCAATCTGGCAGTGGTGATAAAGGTATATAAATAAGGCCTAATCATGCTCCTTGGTTTAATTATTACCCAGAATGGCACCGCGTTCTGCCTCACAAAGGAAGTCTACAAACAAAGAGAATATTGTCTTTGTGGAAGCTTTATTTCAGTGCTGCATGCTGTAAGGTACACTCTACAACTGTGTTTATAATATTTTGTAGAAACTGGGAAAGAGTAAAGACGAATTCAAATTTTGTTGCAGTTACACTGTGCCATTATATCGGCTAGCGACTTGCTCGATTATTAAACTTCCTAACACAGTGTATGGCATAAAACTAAACTGTGTTTCGTATATATTCCGAAGTTTATCAATACGTCGGATATTAAATTAGAGAAAGGAAATACCTAAAAACACCGAACACAAGTCGATACAAAATCGTTAAACGGGCAAATTATTATTATTTTTTATTTTTATTTTTATTTTTAATTGTTTTATGCGTGCATTTCTTGACGAGGCCATCACTAGCTCCAATACTACGGGTTGCTGTAAAGAACATTCAATGCTGATGATCCAGTTTTAGTTCTTCCGACGTTGGACCGAAGACAATAAATAAGATCATTCAGGATATTCAGTCTTCGGACCACGTCATATAACGGACTACAATATCAGAGTTAATTTATATATCGTCATGCTGTTAACGGTTGTACTATGTTACACGATACAGTCGATGCTCAAATGTTTCTTCAGCTCAGGCTTGCAACTTAACACTGTCTGTGTCTCAAAGTTTGCTTGTTTGGCCTCAGCAGGTATCTATCAGAGGATATAGTATCTCTCTATCTCTGTCGCAACAATGACAACGCTGTGACAATCACTGTCTGTTGTATATACAGAGATCACCAGCTTTATCACCACCATAATCATCATCATCAGCAGCAGCAGCAGCGAGGCTGTGTGTGTTTGTTTGAACCTTCTTAAATTTAGCTTCATCTAATGAATTAATGTCGAAGTCACAGTTTAAAAGATTAATAACAGTTCCTTCGAAAGACTGTGACAGTTAAAATGTTTGGGAACAGCCGTAACGAATATAAATTCTACTCAGGAAGAATTTAAGAGCAGACTGAAATCAGGAAATGCTTGCTATAATTCGGTGCAGAATCTTTTGTCTACAATATTGATATCTAAATATACAAAGATCGTGTGAAACTTGGTCGCTCACATTGAGAGAGGAACATAAGCTAAGGGTATTTAAGAATAGGGTGCTGAGGATAATATTTGGGCCTGAGAGGGACGAGGTAACACGGGAGTGAAGAAAATACCTAATGAGGAGCTTAATAATCTGTTCTCCTCACCAATTATTCGGGTCATCAAATCGAGAATAATGAGATGGGCGGGGCATGTAGCGCGAATGGGAAAGATAATGTGCCTAAGGGTTTTGGTGGAGAAACCTGAGGGAAAGAGACTGCTTGGAATACGCACACGTAGATGGAAGGATAATATTAAGATGGATCTTCAGGACGTTGTATGGGGTGTATGGATGTATTTTCTTGCTTAGGATACGGAGAGGTGGCGGGCACTTGTAAACGCCGTAATGAACTTCGGGTTCCGTAAAATGTGTGAGAGTTTCTTGACAATCTGTGGATCACTTAGCTTTTAAAGATAGGCTCTGTTCCATGGTGTAATTTAGTAAATAAGCAAGTAAATAAGTAAATAGGTAAATAACGTATGAATATAAGAATCTGGAATAATTTGCGTATTATTATGTCCGTCTATAAATTAATGGCTTAATAGTCTGAATGAATTACATACTTGAATATTGGAATTCCGTAGTATAGTCAAATACAGATCACAGTAAGAGTTCTATTTATTTTTGAAGTGGGCTTTATGGTATACGTAGATCTTAACGGAAGCTGCATATAGTTGGAAATGTTTCTTGGGCATATATATGTAGTCGCATATCAAGCACTGATACAGTTATCTTTAAAGTGGATCACAAAAAAAATTGTTGGTCTGCATGTCACAATTCAATTTCAGAAAAACACTGATTTGGACGGACAATATTTTCACGTTTGTCCCCGTTTGACACAGCAAAGTGGAGCTCCATATCTTGCACTCCGCTAGCAAGTCCAACATTGCAGATTCGATTCAGCCTGTGTTTCCCCTTCACGGTTTATGTCATCGATTTTCTAACTACTTAAAGGTGACTCACACAACCTCCCTCCGACACGTAACATCCAATGTTGTAGTAACGCTTCAGGAAAGCCATTCTACAACGTTGCCCCTGGTTATTTATGATAAAATTAATTTCATTCAATAAGTTATTAAAATTTTATTCAATTCAATCTAGATTTCATGCCGACTATGTATTTAGTTACATTATGTACAGGAAAATTATGTATACATTGTATCCTTACATAGAAGGCTAATAGGACACAGTTATTACACCGGATGAATAATTTTTACTATCACTTTGAAGAGACCTCGAAGAGATTTTTTTTTTTTAACTTAAGACCCTGTCCCTAACAAATAGGCATGCTTCTCTGTCATGTCTGCTTTAAAGATAATTTCGTTATATTACGAAGTCATAGCTTAGGGCCTACCTTTCCATTACAGCCCTAATTACAGCGAACGCTCGTAAAACCGGGCAGCCGTTGCCTGCTAGATTCTGCTAGAATCAGAACCTCACGAACTGTAGCTTTTGTTGTGAAACTGAACTCTGTTCCTCACGCCCTACGAGAAGATGAACTACATTTTATTATGTATTTTATGTACTTGTATAAAAAAAAATAATTCTTTAATATTTCTAGCGTCTCAAAATGTGTTATAAGACTTGTCTACCAAAATGTACATGTCACATCCTAGAAAATGCATCACAGTTACGTGTTGAAAATTTTCATTTGATTATATACGTGTAAAAGTGCGTTTTTAAACAAGTGTTTCCCAAAGCCTTTTCCTTGAACGAACCCCTAAAATAATTTCAATATCTGGAAGAACCCCCACCTATTAAGACTTTTACAGGCCAGCCAACAAAGAGCCATTTATTAAGCCAATGAAATTATTGCAGGATTTCCAATTGTCGGTAAAACTTCCCACCTTATTTCGAGCGATGTTTGGAATATTTCTTTACATTACAAAACACATATTTATTCCGCAATTTCTCGCAGAATCCTTAAAGATTGTCGGTAAAAACTTGTTTGGAAAACACTGGATTAGTTTGTGTCTTCATGAGCGATTTGTTTCTGAACTTTGCCTTTTAAAATTCAATATGCTACTATTAATAGTAATCTTACGGGAGTAATGAGATCCGTGTCCAAGGCCACACCTTACATTCAATTTAAAACGAACCCGTTTATCCACATTCACGTCCGAACCTCTTTTTAGCTTTGTAACAAATATTAAAAAAAAAACTGTTTCTAACTCACAGTGAACCTTGACACACTCCATTGCCACGAGCAGTCATCTTAATTTGGATAGGGAAGTAACCTTACTTGTTTTGAAGAGCATACGTAGCACTTTATCACTTGTAATGCTGTAATAATCTTCAATGATTTTTGGGACACTGACCTCAGTCTGTGTCCAATGAAAAGACACATTCCAGATGCTGGATCAGTGACATGCACAGGCTCTTTCTCAAAGTCCGGAGTACGAGAAACTTCTTACTTTCCTAACTGCACAGAGACGTTTCAGTACCCGCAATTATCATTTTAATAAAGCTAGTTACGGAAGATATTCATACAAATAGACAAGTCGATAGGCATAACAAACAGTTAGTGCACTATGTGTACTGAGAGTAAACACGAATGTTATTGGATGCTTTGCCATTCTTAACACATGATGCTTTAACAGATATATGAAGAACCCTGGTCATAGTCAATGGGGTACTGGTCAGAAGGAGCATGTTCAGAGAACATTATATGACATCCGAGTTGTTATCTGCAGATGGTATCACAATGTGCAGAAGGAAACTTCCCCTCGACCCAGTACTTCACCTAAACAGATGTGCATCAATACTGCCTTCTAATTTTTTTGTTTGAAGTATTAATAAGTTGCGTGTTGTTATTTAGATGGAAATACTGCCACCGTGTGATGTGGAGGACATTGTAATTAATGTTAATAAACTTTTTATTTAAACTATTCCTGCGACCTCAATTATATGTAAATTTTATAATATTCAGGAAAGAAAATAATGAGGGAAGGGTTGTATCCGGCCAGTACTTTGTATTAGCCAGCCAGCCAACCAACCAACCAACCAAAAAACCAAAGAGCAAAGAAACGAACGAAAGAAACAACCAACCAACCAACCAAAAAAAAAAAAACTCAAGAACTAAACAATGAACCAAAAAACCAACCAAGTCAACAGAACAAAATCACCCTTGAGAAGCTAAGAGTTTCTCACCCGAATGGTTCATCAACCATTCACAAGAGCCCGCCATTTGTTCCTAAGCTGAGCCAGATACAAACAGTCATCGCGTCCCATCCAACTTCTTGAAAAATCATTTTACTGGTATATCCCCCCTACAACTACGTCTTCCAAAGAGTCTCTTTCCTTCAGGTTTTCTAAAAAGATCCTCTATACACCTATCTTCCCATACGTGTCACGTGCCTCACCATTTTTATGCTTCTTGATACGACAGGCCGAAAATCTGGTGAGCGGCTCCACATTATGCAGTCTTCACCACTACAATGCTAAATCTTCGTATAATAATAATAATAATGGCGAATGAAATATTTGTCATGTGGAAGCAAAAGGCAGCACAAGTGATCCCGATAGTAATATCATCTACGGGAGTAATTCCGAAGTCACTATGACAGAGTCTAGCAAGACTTAACTTGCACCCGAATACAAATGCAAAGATCTGTAATTCTTGGCACATGTTCAATTGTAAGAAACTTTTTAAACTACAAGTAAGACCACCGAGCCTAATCCCGTTGATTACTTCATCCCAGGATAGGTGAATATTTCCCAGCCAATGCTGAGAAGTGAGAAATTCGATAATAATCATAATAATAACGCCGTTTTTATTATTAAAATACTGACACAATAGCCAGAAGACAAATTACCGGACTCCAAAGGAAAACAGGAGAAAATACATGAAATAGAAAATAAAAAATATAACATACTAAAAAGAACAAAGTGCAATAAAAATAAAAACACCAAAACAAAAATTAATTTTATAAATTCTTAGGTTCAACATTGAATAAACATGTCCAAGTATCTAGATATAGTCAAACAATATGTGAAGACAATGCGTTACATTATTCACCCTTATATTTGTCTCCTGCTCTACAAGGCTCAATAAGAAAATCTGAATCACAGCGATGGAAGTATGGAAGTTTGGATATGAGTCCAGACGGAATTTCACAGAAAGAAATTCATATATCTCACAAAATTCTCTTCGGGACCGACAATGATTGCAGTTACTTCAACAGCACACATGGATTAAAGATGCAGATCTGACTCCGACGTGTCATTTTGGAGCATTTGGTATACACAAATACAGTGAAAGCAATGCACAACTTTCACTGGAAAACCTAACAAATCTATTGGCCTATAAATACGTAATAATGGTTCCGTATTATGACGGGTGAATATAATACACAGGCGCTAAAACCACCCGACATTTCATTACGCGCAATCATAACCATTAAAACCCGGACAGTGACGTCTCTGGGAAAAAAGAAATCCATCGTAAAGATGGCGACTTGGTAACCATGGAAACCCCGGATGTAACGTCACTCACATACCAAACTGTATCGTAGCCATGCCAAATGCGTAAGAAGGAAAGACTGCTAAATATGACAACCCCGACTTATTCAGTCACATATACAAACACACACACTCACGCACGCACCACTCACTCACGCACGCACACACTCACACACTCGCCCGCGCGCACGCACGCACGCACACACACACACACTCACACACACACACACTTATTCACTCATTGACGCATTAAGCGTTATATAACCTAAAGCAACCAAGGCATTATGGTTATGCGGCACGTACCACCGTGAGAATCCTTAAGATTATTCACAGATGTGTTATTATTGTACATACCGCGCGTTATGTTCATATTCGTTTTGTCTTCATTTAACCACCACAGCTTTGGAATATTGAGGGCAAAATAAACATTCACAGATGTGCTAATTTTTATCAACATTGAAAGAATAAGAGTGCATGAGGTGGGATTTGCTGTGCAAAGTAGGTAAATAAATCCGGTTTCACTCTCATGGTAGAATTTAAAACAATCACTATCCTACGCACCAAAACACGAGGATGCATGAAAAAGTGGAAAAAATTTAAGCATGAGGATTTAACAGTGAGTAGTATCAAGCTTCGGCCACATTTGATCTGCAAACAGCCCACATTACTTATCGTATTGATGATGAATAAGCCTCAGTATCTGTATCGACAGTGTGACAAAGAGACAAGTCTGTACCCAGACTCCCAATCAAATTTGATATTTTGTAAAATTTTTCAACTTTTATTGTACAAGCACAAAGACTGAGGGAAAAAGCAGTCTCACTTCCTTATAATACGGCACATGAGCCTCTCTAATTCTCAGTGCCGACAAGCTGAAAGTAGTTCTTGTAAATCAAGTGACAGACTAATTTTTCTAAGTAACTTATAAAAAAGAAAATTTAAAAAAGGGACCTTAATTACTAGAATATTATGCTGCAATATTTGTCTTATTATTCTTATATCGTGATCTTCGATTATTAATAGCGCACATTTTACTATTTATTGTATAATTGTGATAAATTTACATTGTGCAAGCAAATTAGGCCCAGTGAGATTATTTCACTCTTTTCGGACCCTAGAATTATATCGTTCGTTATTGTCTCTTTACGTCAAAGAAATAACAGCCTGATGAATCCACTTCTTAAAATACGCTTCCACCATATTGACCATAGTAAAATTCGCATAACGCAAGTGTTTCTTAGTTTTACAATGGAGAATGGTAATGAGGCCACAGGAAGAAGCCCCATGTTTCTTGGGGTGATGACCCGTATGTCTTACTTCTCTCTGTGTACTCTTGTTGTACCTCCATCCTCTTTATTTTCCACGTCTTTGAACAGTTTGCCTACAAGGCTGGAGAAGACTAATCTATAGAAACGTATACTAGGCCGGACATCTTGTTGCGGGACAGAAGGAAAAAATCTTGATCCACTGGGTTTCTTTTCGTGGCCTCATTACAGACATAGAATTTCTAAACAGATTTATCACTTTGTTGGGTTCTGATAACATCAAGAATTAATCTTACGTAATTTATAGGAGCTGCTGCATTTACATACGCTATATATGCAATTTTAAGTAAGATGGAGGAATACTGCAAAAAGAAAGATTTTATAAACGAATGTTTAAAAAGTGTTTGAATTTTTCCTTTTTTTTATGTGAGCAGTAATGGTACAGCCAAATTGTTCATATTGTCGTCCTCAAGGTGCGTTATGGAAGTTGCGGAGAAATGCGTGGTAATCGTCAAGGGTGAAATGACCATCATGAAAACAGAGGCAATATGATTCTTCTCGACTTGTCATAGTTTACCAAAGTACACGATTTTGTAATTGGAAAACCACACTGTAAACCTTAAAAACAATCAGAATTTCAATACTTACAATAAATTTGTGGTTTCTTTAAAATGTCAGTTGATAACTCGAAATATACAGGGAGATTTTGCAAGTTTTTTTGCTGAATAACTCTATGGAAAAATGTGTAATAGAGTGGTAGTGGCTTAATTTGAAGTGTTATCCCAGGATTTGTATACAGGGCTGAAAAACAACGATAAACATCAGGCTGGATAACAGCTTCTGAGTATGAATTCTGGACCACCATATTGCAAAGCTGGAGAGCTCCTCAACTTTTATTATATAAAGAGGTCGGACTCTGCTTTAAACATGCCTTTCTGCTTCTTATCAAATATAAATACTTGCAAAAAATTCTAGCTTAAAGCGTTAGAACTAAATTAGTAAAAATGCAAAGCCGATTTGAGTGACGATGTTCCACGAAATAAATAACTTTTAACATTACCCCGATTGCAACAAGCTGCAAATTACTTCTCTTGGTATATCTTAAACTCAATGATATGAAATGTTAATAAATTAAGAGAAGTATTTTATAATTTGAATTAGCCAAACTTTCAAGTTTTATTTTTTCATTCAATACAAAATATATTAAAAGTGCTTATAAGAACATAAAGGAAATATATTTTTGTTTTGAAGGAACACTCAGGCCTTCCTTTCCCGTCGCAAATTATGTAAGAATGACAAAAATTGGAAAGGCAGCCAATTTCAGTAAAGAGTCCAGCATTCAGGAAATGGTCATTACGTTACAGCAAAATAAAACAGTTGAGTGTATGCTTTAGTCCTCGTGTATATTCAAATGAGTCAGAACAACGAACCACAGTAATGACCACTTGGAGCATTTCAATGCATAAATGTCGCATATCGCAATGCGAGCCTGTTCCATCTCTTCCACTGTCTGAATTTTCAAATTTAAGTCAAGATTACTTAAGGTGGGGGAGGGGGGAGAGGGAGAATGGTTGAATAATTTAAATAGCAGACAGAAACGGGGAATGGAATGGAACGTTCAACGTACAGACAGCTGAATGAAAAGGGGTTGCACGCATCGAGCAACTTGTGGGGTGGGGTGTGCTAGGGGTCGTGGCTCTTTGGGGGATCAAACAGCTGTGGTAGAACTAGTAGACCAGTGGAAAAAAGGGATACTCAATAACAAGAGCTTATTTTTATAACATGAAACATGTTTGGTGTCACTTTTTAGAATATTTCTATCGTCCGATTTCAAAACTATAAATTTAGACCTACTTTGCCTAAGCCTCCCAACCGACAAGTTAAATGTGGTACAGTCGTTTACACGGGGACTTGTAAGGATCCAATGTTGAAAGCGTAGTGTTTGTAAGTTTGTCCACTGAAAGATGAAGATTTTCCAACGGGTGAATATTTCGAAATGTAATGTGACATCGCAAGAAACGAATTAGAGTGTATAGAATACACTGTAGAGTTTTTACCTTCTTTTGACTTATTCCAAGGTCGGGTAATGTAAGCAACAAATGCACACTTTTCAAATTAATGTTTTAATTCAACTCTTGGCGTCTTCAACGTGTTTCGAACATTATGTGTTCCATCATCAGGAAGAACATTTGTAAATGCAGTTTTGTATATATGTTTTTCATACATTTATGTAAACAACCTAGAAGGTGGAAGGATGCGTTATGCTATAGCACATCCTTCCATCTGCTAGAGTGAAATTTGAAAAGTGTGCATTGCATTGTTTAGGTTACATAATTTTATCACAATGCACGGTACAAAAAAACAAAAAATATACAAACGTGTTTAGTATTTTAGATCTTACTTAGTGGCACCTAATGCAATATGTAATGGAAATATGCTATTTGAATGACATTTTATTCTTTAGAATGAAAGTTTGATGAAACTGAAGAAAGATGGTTTGAAGATAAAAATCTTAGTTTTACGTATGACGTTACCGAATCATTAGAAAATTTCTTGATGCCAAGGACTTCGTTAAATGACTAGCATGTTGTCTTACTTTAGGTTAAATGTAGATATCCCAGAATAATATCCAAGTTAAAATATCGCCAACATAGATTGAATTTACGTTTGCCTCGCTTCCATGCAGTTGAGTAACAAATATCTACGCATTGTGGAGCCACCGAAATCGGAGCAAGTTACGCAAGGAAACTCCAGACACAAGGGTGAGTCCATCATAATAAACCAGGGGTGACCACACCGAAAAATGAATATAGAAAATAGAGCGTGGTTTCTACATTTCTAAGTCCATGTTTTGCATACTGCAATACGATCATAAATGCATTATGCGTGATGTCAGTCTTCGGGCGCAGAAAACTTGTTAGGCGAAAGTCTTATGTTTTCGTTTCGCTTTGCTTCCATTAAAGTAAGGGGTTTCTAGCGGACACACAGTACTTTTCGTTTTATTACTTTCCTGGCTAAATATTCCAGCTTTCACACACCACTCTACAGTAGGCGCGCGCACATACACACACACACACACACACGCACGCACGCACGCGCGCGCGCACACACACACACACACGAACACGCACACACACACACACACACATATATATATATTTATTTATATATTTATGTTGATTAAAATCTGGTACATTAAAAGAACAGTGGAATGTGATCACTTTAAATACAAAAGCATATATATATATATATATATATATATTGAATCTTCCGTGCGTTAATCAGATCAAACATTTGACATTCAGAGGACCGTGCATCGTGATATATTCTTGTAATGAAAGCCTTGGCTTACAGTATAAGAACAGATCATACATATATCACAACCAACAGATGCATTTCAATATTTATTGTGAGAACACTGTAAATAAAATACACAATAAATATTAAGAAGTGTATTTGTTGGTTATTTATATATTTTTGACAAGAGAATGTGTTCACCTAAACCAACCGAGATTCCACATCTTTCTAAACACGTGTCTTAAAGAAGTGTAATATAAATTTCCGTTTGAAGTAACCCATGAACACGCAATTGTCCGGATCTATATGGTAATGAAAGCAACAAATGCGTATAAATGTTTATACATATTTGTTAGTTTTATCGCTCTATTGAATAAACTGCAGTGTTTGGTTAAGCAAATTTTATTAATAACAAATATAAATAAAATAAACATTAAATCACTCAATTTTACTCTTAGTCTATTAGTCGAATTATGAAAGCTATGTGTGTATTCCATTAATTAATTTTTCGGGTAATGAGTCATCATTACTAATATAGTGTAAAAGCATGAGACATCATAAATTTCTAATTAATAAACAGAACAATTTGAATTCAAATTTGACAAGTGCTGGAAATAATCATGAAAATCGTGACGGTAGGGATGGATTTCGGTAAATTTCAAGAGAAGTCTACAATCACAGTACGCTTACTACATTTTTAGATTATCGTCGTGTAGAGTGATTGGCCACGTAGAGTGTTCGAAAATCACCGTTTTTGGGGATGCTTTCTTTTATGAGGAAGAATATTATACTTGAGGCAGTACGCTCTCCAGACACTTCGGTAAAGATCTACCAAAGAGAATGGCTTTAAAATCCATGGGTGTAAACTACATGTTTCTCGGCGTGAAGGAATCAAATCTGATCACATTCTGGTCCATACGCTGTACTTTAGATGCCGGACTGCTGGCTACAAGTCAGTATTCGGAAGGTCCTGTAACCAGCCACCTCGACACAGGTTTTTCTTGGTTTCCCCGTGTCTATAAACAAATGCTGAGATGGTTCCCAAGATTCCAAGTTGCCACTACATGCTTCTCATGTAGCCCTCCCGACTTAAATTTATTAGTAAATAATTTCATATTTTGTATACATGTAAAATAACCACTGCCACCGGGTGACAACCCAATTGCAGTTAATATATATTATTATTTATTATTATTTTTTTATATGTAACGAAACGTCCGAAATATTGTCCACAAGGTTGTTGTTCTGATTGTTATTCATGTCTTCTAGATTCGTTGCCGATAGAGTAACACAAGAGAATTTATAAATGAAAATTAAGAATCTTAAAGATTTATTGTCCCAAAATATAAGTTGAAATAATAGTTGACAACCTGCTGAGCAGAAAATTGGGTATCGAATCAGATATTACTAAACAGCTGGCTGTTTTTGAAAGGAATTTTTTAAGAAGTATGTTTGGGGGATTAAAATAAACGAAAATTGGGGAACGTGATATAATAAGGAATTATCGCAGCTGTTTGGAGATTTAGATACACTTTCATTTGTCAGACTAAGTCTGTTGAATTGGATTGGTCATGTTACTAGAATGGGTAGTACAAGAAAATTTAAATCAAGTAATCAATAATAATCACCAGGAAGTCGACTAAGAGGAAGATCAAAACAGATGGTTGAAGTATGTATAAGAAGATATAAATATATGCAAATATGAAAACTGGAAAGGGAGGGCGAACACAGAGCTGACTAAATGAAGGTTGGCATTGGAATGTAGCGCCATCGAAGAAGAAGAAGAAGAAAAAGAAAAAGAAGAAGCTACACGTATTATTTGGGCTGAGCGGGAATTGAAATCATCGGCAACAATAATCTAAAAACTTCTATCCACATTTTTTAGTTTATATAAATTCTCTTACATTCCATATTAAGTATTCTCCTTCATTTTATTTTTCAGTGATTTGAAAATTCATTGGGTCATGTGCTTTGAATATGGATTTAGTAAGTTCCTCAGAAGCCACCTATGAGTCCGCAGGCTCTCAGTAAGTAGAAGATCCCTGTATAAGATACAATCGGAGTAATTTACTTTTGAAGATATCTCGGAAGATCCTCCTAGAAAAGAGTGTATGAACTGAAAGCATTGGCTGTAATTTTCGAATTGGGCTAACTTCTTCCACATAAAACTCAAACTTTGTTACTAAACAGCCTTCTTTTTCCTTTTCATTAATCATACTATGAGGAAGTGGATGTACTGTTTCTTTTAACTCTGTACCTCATGTTTAAATAAAACATATGCGTGGTTCAAGGAAGCTAGACATTATTAGTGGCATAAAAAATCATGATCATACAAAATTAATTCCTGTTTATACGTGATATCACGTTGTCTTGCCGATAACAGTTCATAATTCGGAATAGCTCACTGCGGTGTCCTTCAGGGAATAAGACGCAGGTGTTATGGTCTTTAAACACTTTGACGTATTTATAAATGTACGAATATCAGAAGACAGTTTTCCTGATACAATTCATTACTTTTTCACAATTAAAGAAAGACGCACACTGGTATAAGCTTTCACTGCTGTAGCCTATGGTCTTGTTTCTCGATTCCTTTCTCTATTAGTTCTGAGACAGATAAACTACAGTATCCCCCACGAGAATAGGTCTTGTCTTGTCACAGAGGACCAAATTCTAGTTTATACTTAGCAGTGAATGTCGTTGTGTTGAGAGGCAATTTGGTAGCAGAGGCTTGACGGTTGTTACATTAGTAAGACAGAAATCTTAATTATCTCTTGTTGCTGTTGTCTCCTAAGGGCTGCTGTTTAAGGAAGGTTATCAATTTTCTGTACAGAATCTGTTTTCTTTATTGTAATTGTGTTTTTCAAGGGTAAGCATTCGTCAAAGCTTTTCGAAATTAAAAGAAAAATTCAGTATCAGACGAACTGACAGATGAATTTTTCTCTTGTCTTTCATCGAACACTGAATCGTTAATTTCTTATAGCCGCGTGACCTGATGCGTATTACATTTTTCTGTCTCGTTAGCGCCGGAATCATATTTTCGAATCACTCTGTAGTAAAGAACGTCTGTTCATATTTATTTGAATTGTGTTATTTTGGTTTGGAACGCCGAGTTCCGTCTGTTAGTCACTTTCGATGTCACACCGGTATAAATAAAAAGTTTTAATCTTACTGAAGTTATTCCTTTATCGAAAGCAAGTGCAGTCCAGCGCATTTGAGGGCATGTGTCAAGAAGTACACACCTGAGCTACACCACCTCAACAAACACTCTATTGTACGATGCATGAAAAATATTTGAACTGTACTTGTTATCACAAAATCCGCGTATGAATTGCCACATTTATATAGTCTGCCTCACACCGAGAAAAAAAAACACTTTTCATGACAACAAATTTCTTCTAGATTAGTTTCGACCATGAACACATTGTATCAAACAGTAACACCGCGGACCCCCCACCCCCCCTCTTTCGCACACAAGATTTGTGTATCCGTGACTTGCAATTATAATTATTCTGGGATGTAATGCCATGAAGGTCAGTTTTAAAAATTATGCTCTTCCGAGACGTGTTGCATCTGTGTTTCGGGAAATCATATATGTTACTTTTAAGTCCTTCATTTGCCAACAGATGCACTTTATATGAGTCTTATAAACCACTAAATCTGAAATTAAAACTGCTCCCACATGTTTCGCTCTACGACCATCATCAGGGAGCTTACACTTGAGCCTAGCTAAAGTCATATTTATAAAAGTATTCGGTAAGGGCACATCGTTATGGACTGTGCGGTGGTGTGGCAGCATGTTATGTCAAGTGTGTGTGTGTGTGTGTGTGTGTGCTCTGTGTGTTGTGCAGACTGAGTCTCAATCTGCACAACACACAGAGCACACACACCAAGTGCAAGCTCCCTGATGATCGTCGTAGACCGAAACATGTAGGAGCAATTTTAATTTAAGTTTTGATATAAATTTTAGTGGTTTGTAAGACTGATTAAAAGTGCATCTGTTGGTAAATTAAGGACTTTGATGGTATCAAGATGCACGGTGCATCGATAAAAAAATTGCATTTGCGTTTATTCGTTCTGTGCACATACAGAAAATCATACATAGTACTTGTATCTTCGTTTTGTGCACATAATAAACGTAAGGAAGCATAATTAAGGATGTGCGTTTTTAAGCCACATGTACGCTTTATAGTGTGTTTCTTGTTGGTGTATACCGCTCTATTGCTCTCCTTCTAATATTTCCAATTCCTATTTCTGTCTCAAGAGAAGGACAATGTCCACTTCCGTACAAATTTATGAATAAATTTATGAAAATGTCACTAAGAATTCTGAGCAGGTGAAATTACAGAAAAGCTATGGTTTAATCAAGATTTTTTATTGGAAAGGATGGACGGGCTGAGAGAACGGACGAAAGAATGAACGGAAGAGAACGCCAGAAGGAATAATGCAAGAATGAAAGAACAATAAAACAAAGGGGTGTTTTATGTTTTCTGGACAACAGTACCCAAATATATTTGTGTTTATGTTTTCCATAAAAATGTATTTTCTAGACATTTAATGCTGGTGTGTTACTCCGTGTCGAGAGGTGACTGCCGATTTATGGATGGTTTTTGTCTTCAGTTTCAAGGTCAATAATTCTTGGACTGCAGTACGGAGCGTAGTAACTTCGATAAATGTTTGCCAACTGACTCGGTTTAACATACCGGCAAAATTGGACCTTCAAAAGCTCAGCTCTAAGAAACTCAGATTTCGCAAATTTTATTACACCCTATCAAAACTGCTTCTTCAATATAAACAAATAATTATTTTACATATTTGTTTCTTCATGAATTAATCAGTGACGTACATACGTATCAGCCTTTTGGATAGGCACTCTTTTAGCCATTTGAACCTACTTGTGTCTGTTGCGACACTTTATTGTTGCGTTCGAAAATTTTGAAAGTCTACATTTAGGGAAATTCTACTGGAAATTTCAGGGTTGAAATTTTTCAATTATTACTAGTAGCATCTTAAGACACAATGACAAATGAAGTAGATTTTTAGCACATTTCGCAAAATTGCGAAAAGCGACTATTAGCTTCGTCATGTCCGTCTGTTCGTCTGTCCTTCCGTCCGTCCAACGTTCTGAACGAACTAAATAACACGGCCCCCACTGGAAAGATTTTCATCAAAGTTAACATCGAGGTATTTCTCGAAAATATGTCGAGGCATTCAAGTTTCATTATAATTTGACAAGAATGAAGGGTGCTTCACATGAAGACACTTGTGATCACACCGGTGAATTATAAATGTTTTATACAAAAGTTGTAGAGAAAAATTATATGTTCAATAACCTTTTTTGGAAGGCGTGCTATTTACGAGAAAATGTGGAAAAATATTGTAGAGCCAGACAGGTCACAGATGACAATACGGTGCTTTCGTATTGCACTCTGGATACTTAATTCTACTAACATACACTCAGAATATGAAATATGTATTGCTTTTTCACTGCACCAGTGGTTGCATGAAGGCTCCTTAATATTACCTAATATGTTATCGACTGTCTTGTGTTCCTGTACAATATTCAGTTTAACTTACTTATTTCAATATTCCTTTGAATGAAGTCGTAGTTGTATCGTGGCATCGAAAATGCTCATTTCAGGTAATATAAATTCCGTAAACTTAAATTCAAGGAAAGATATTCGTGTGTGTTCAACAATGACGTACAAGAAAAAATAATTTTACTTTACAAATAAGTAAATCTTATAAAGCAACAATTTAAGTAACCATGCGAGGAATAAAACAACAATTGAGAAAAATTCACAAATCGTCTAGATGACGTATTTAGAAGTAATATCTCCTCCAATTCTTTTAAGAAAACCTACTATATTCATTAATTTCTCAAATTTGTTTTTGGAATAAAAATCTACTTCTTTCGGACAGCTCCTCTGTCAATCATCAAGAGTCTTTCGCTGTACACACAGAAGTGGTATATGTCATACAATTTATGCTGACAGCTTACGAGCAGGATTTCAGCAAACATTTATGACATAAACCATTGCTGTGTGTACAGCGAAAAACTCCTGATGACGGACAGAGGAAATGTCCGAAACATGTAGAGTTTTATTTAAAAAACAAATATGAGAAATTAGTGCATCTAGGTAGTTTTATTATAAGAATTTACCACGACGCAGGTCACCTGAACATCAAAATCTCCACCAACTAAAGTTAGAAAAAGTAACATTTTTCATTGGCTTGGAAACAAAATTCTGTCCTAAATTACGGATTCTAGTGGGGTTGACTGCGAAGCGGAAGCCATGAATTCAGGCTAGACTGCACCGAGGATCCGACAATAGGTTCTTCTGAAACACTGACAAATTTTTTCCAGCTTGCAAGATATCATCCCAGGAAATACAAAAAATTCCTGCTGTTTCCTGTATTTAAAGAGAACAATAGAATTTTTTTTTGAATTTTATAAGTGTTATTGGTGTCGAGTTTTATTACAAACAACTAGGAAGTCGGCCTTCAGAAACAGCTGTATACTAAACAGTAACTTATTTAAGTGATAAATATTTAGGGCTTAAGAAACATAATTACTTGTTCTATACCAGGAAGAGTGAGACTTGTTTTGCTGAATCCAAAATGGATCCGTTTCCTACCTAGGCACTTAAACACTTGATACAGAAAATTAACGTAATTCGAAACGTAGGTCAGTTTTCTCTAAAACTGAAGTCAATAAATGTTATTTATAAATATACAAAAACATTATTTATGATTGGATACATCATCTTTTGGTGCTTCTTAATGCTGTGACTTCACTTGGCGCTATTAATACCCTGAAGTCTGAGAAATTGTTCTGAGGTAGACATAAAAAAAGAGGGAAGGTATAATAAAAAAAATTAAGAGCGAAGTCCCTAGGAAACTATTTTTTCATTGACCGAAGCGTATACGAATTATATTATGTTCAAATGGAAGTGAAGTTAATATTGAGGGTACAGATTGTATTGTGACTATTTGATTGGCGTGTATCTTGTACTGTGGTTGTTTTAAATTTTTTTGTAATGTGTGGGTGTGTGTATGTATGGGTTTTGTAATGTGTGGGTGTGTGGATGTGTGGGCTTTGTAATGTGTGGGTGTTTTGGTAATGTGTACTTGTATTTATTGTGTTTTGTATTGTATTGTCTCGTTTATGTATATGTATTCTTATTTGTTTTGTCTGTACTAGTGTAAAGACTACTGCCACCGAGTGGAACTCAATTGCAGTAAAAATAATAATAATAATAATAATAATACAATGGAAATACAGCGCATGTGGAATGTAAAAACAAAGGTGATACCAAAAATAATAGGGGCGACTGGGACTATTTCAAAGTCATTTAGAAAACACGTGAGCAACATACCAGGAAAACATGAAGTCAAGGAACACCAGAAAACAGCCATATTGGGCACTACACATATACTTCGGAAAGTACTAATGTAAAAGTACAATAGATTCAACACTGGAACTAACGATATAAGCACCATGAATAGTAACAACAGAATAGCTGCAACATTGTATTCCCTAGGGACATAGTTTGTCTCAGGA
>Ga0123354_10004497_pt1 | contig 19772 bp, 22 predicted proteins | sample TergutLab28metaG_2_FD_97872 | JGI IMG/M metagenome (GOLD analysis project Ga0123354, IMG submission 97872) | Labiotermes labralis P4 segment gut microbial communities from Petit-Saut dam, French Guiana - Lab288 P4 | ecosystem: Host-associated > Arthropoda: Insects > Digestive system > Gut ...
ACATACGTGGGGCCAATATTTTGCGTTTACACGCTGGGTAGAAAAAGTAACAAGATCGCCCACCTTCCCCCCCCCCCAACAGAAGAGTACCATGCATCTTGATATTATCAAAGTTTTATTGATTCACCAACTGATGCACTAGTGCACTTAATGTAAATTTCAATGTAAATTTTAATTTTTTTTAAGACAACTCACTAGTGCACCATTTGGTGAATAAATAAAACTTTGATAAAGACTACAGTTTTGTAGACAAACATTTCCAGCAGAATAAAATCTATACATCTATACAAACATAACACTTACAAACAAACACTTTGTAACACCATCTTTACAACCTTGTAGTATGAAGGCCACCAGTAGTTTACATAATACACCATTGTCAGATCTACAGCAGAACCACGTTAAGGTATCCGCTAGGAAACCATGCAACTGGCATTTCTTATATTCACAAAACATCAGTCAGATAAGGTTATCAGATTCTTTTCAGTCCCAGGTAAAGACTTATTCTGAAATCATTAAGGTTACATAATTATTGGAAGAAAAAATTAAATTATAATTTCAATTTCTTGTTGCAAAATTACTTGCATCTCACATTTTACTAAGGTGGTTTATTGTCATTACCTAAGGACCTGAGTGCTCCTGAGGATGGAGACATTACATTCCTCCAAAATATTAGTAGCTGTTTACCGAACTGCATTTCCAAAGGCTAGCATCTACATCAAATTACTTTAAAGCAGACTTACTTTTAGATCAGTATGCCTAGAAGCATGTGTGGTGTCACAGTCGCAGCAGTACATACACACATTGCTCTTCCACCCTTACTTATGTGTTGTTGGGTAGAGTGAGCCCAATGTACAAGCCTGCCATATACTGAATAAATTACTACGATGTTCCATTCAGTTTTAGGTACGTGAAAGCACTATCCAGTAGCACAACCATCGATAAATATCTAATTTAAATGGACACATTTTGTAACCAACGAAACAAATTTGAGGAAAAAGTAACAATTGAAAAATATTTTAAATGGGTTATATGTTGGTTGCATAACATTACAATAATGTACATTTTATGGGAAATCATTTTATACAGGAAAATGTTAAGCAAATTAAAAATATGTTAGCCTTGAGGAGAAAATTATGAGTCTTAATTATGTGACAACATACTTTAAGCTGATTTCATTGTATTTTCTATTCTTGCCACATCTTGTCTTATCCATTATGTTTATTGCTGCCTGAAAAACTGCTGTTGTGTTAGAGTGACAATGATGCAAGTGGTCTGGTACAAATGTAATTCTTCATACATGAAACCATGTAGTAGAGTCTTATCTTTACAAGTTAAGAACATAACTGCTTGGAACTTTCTGCTTCTACAGTTTATGGATTATAGTTTAACTACTGTCCTCATACATTTTTAACTTGGCATGTTTTTGTCATGTATTATGACTACCACATTCACTAGCATCAAATAATATGAAATGAGGATGAAGAATCAAGTACATCCTATGCATATAATGTCAGTGGTTTGTCTGCAGCGGGTCGACCAGACGTGCAAACGTGGCAGAGGTTTACCGTATCAGGAAGGCCATGTCGTTATGGAACACAGTGCATAGAGAACAGAGAAGCAGGTTTCTGGTACTGTGATCTGGAGGGAGGAGATGCTGGGGCTTGGGATTATTGCTGCAGGCCTGGACACCAGTGTGGTTACTCCGAAGGCTACAACTACCCCTGGTGAACCCTACATTACTCTTCTTACTGTATTTATTGCACTTTCTTAGAGACCAAAATAGTTTCACGTTTCCTGAAGGAAGAAAATAATTACAGGCAGCATGTGATCATACTCACTATAGTATACTTGTTTAGAAGATATTACACACAAAGCACAATAGAAATGGATTTAACAACAGTGTGACTGAGTTGTAAAACTTGAAGAATGTTGCTGTATGGACATAACATTACTTTTCCTTCTGTGCAGGTGCTATGTGGGAAGTGCTGCCAGGGACCAGTGGAGACCTTGCAGTGACCACTACTACCCCTATTCTCATGATCCACATGGAGGTCCTCACAGACCACCACACGGCCAGCATCAGCATATCGAAGCATTTCACTATGAATCATATGGTCCACCACGGTACTGGCCTGTTGCTTATCTGCATAAAGATGCCCCACCGAATTCTACCACACTCTTTTTGTCCCCAGGAGATAAGGATCCTGGATCCCTTTTATCAGGCTATAGTTCTCACGTTGTTGGTGGTCATGAGAATCATGTAGGCAGTAACAGGTATGGTTATGGGAAAAAGCTGACGTGGCCAACACCGGACAATAACACGGGCTCTGCCACTGTGACAAAGATTGATACTGATAAAAGCAAGGACAAAAATATGAAGGACAAAATAGACCCATTGTTACTGCTTGTGGAGGACCATGATTCATCAGGTGTTGAAACAACAAAGGAACACAAATTGACAGGAATGTCAGAGACTGATATTCCAACTACAACTAATTCTCCTGCAGGCATCACAAAGTTACAGCCACGATTTGTGACTCCTCGGGAACAAGATCACAAGTTATCGAAGCTTGTTGCAAGAGACACTGTCCCGGGAGAAATTAAGCACTGGAGCTGGAGAAGAGACAAGGAGGATGATGAAGCAGTAATGAAAAAAATTACACCAATACCAGTGGAACTGAGGAGAAAAATGCCACAGGAAAGCAGTGTCACTAATGGGGGGAATGGTACTCTAAAAACTGTTAGATTTGAACTGTTGGTGCCTCGCGCAACTGTGACAAAATTGTAATATATCCTTGTGCAAGCAGAACCATGAGCTTGGAAAATGGGCCTGAAATAATACTGCCTACTACATACCTTTCATTCTCAGATATGGAACCTTCATTTTCATATAAAAACATTCAAACAGGAGACAAAAATGTAAATCACACTGACATACAGAACTGTTTCATATGCCTGTGTGAAACTCTTTCTCTGGATCAATCAAGTATTCTACTTTGATATCAGGTGAATTCAGTGTAGTGGCACTCAGACCTTTCCTGCTGAAAATGCTAACCTCCCTGTTTATATAAATATGCTGACCAAGAAACATTTTGGCACTTCTCCTTAATTCACTCTTCCATTTTTACACATCTTTACACAAAGTGTATATAGCAAAGTTGTAGTGGGGATTTGTGTCAATCTGTTGGTCTCCCCATTCACCTATCTGCATTTTTCATCACTAAACTTATTCAGGTACTTTCGTTAAATTTCTTATTCACTGTAGACATAAAAAGTTGACAGGAAAATGTAATTTTGGTCTGTGTCAGTCTACTATAAACCTTCATATGAAACAAAAATATATCCTCATTGATTTTTTTTTAATGTCTTATTCTATTAAAAAAAATGACACCTTATTAATTCAACAAATTACAAAAAAAAAAAAAAAAAAATTTTTGATGCTAGGAAGAGGGATTATTTATACATAAATAGGTTTGTATTTGTGATAAACTAACACCAAGATCAATGAGGTATGCAAAATTGTAAATAAAGCATTTGAAAACCTTTCGTACTCTACACTGCAGTATATACAAACCATGTTGTTAGTCATATGATTCTTCATTTATTTTAATTTAGTGTCAGACCTGAATGTCTTTGGACACTGCTACAAATCATTTCAGATCATAATCTACAGTAAAAAAAAAATATATCTTTTAACCTGTCATGCGATAAAGGATCTAAAGACTAGGCACAAAGTATTTAAATATGAGGATACAAAGGACAAATTGTTAGTAGACTGAGATTCGCAACTCATGCAATCATTTTTTCTTTTATTTTTTGCATTTTTCATTCTGTGCTTAACAGTTCAATATCTACATTTTTACCAACAAATGCACACAACTGCCATTAGTTTGACACTAATATTTTTAAAACCTTAAACTCTTACATGTTTTGGATGTTACTGGTCCATTGTCTGGGAGTACATTATTGTTATTGCACAAAACCATTAATAGACAATACTTTAAACTAAAATGTTTAGTAATTGTTTCATACAATAACAATTAATGTACTCCCTGATGATGGACTCTAAGGTCCGAAATATGTTGGAGTTTAATGTTTAAAAATATTAGTGTAAACCTAATGACAATTGTGTGCATTTGTTGGTAGAACTGTAAATCATGAAATCATCTTTGCTTTCATCTATGGTAATTGTCAAACGGTCCATTGTGTTCTATTCTTCTAAACAGTGTAATAATAATTATGCCTAGTAACGACTTGGAAGGCCCATTTTCTAAACAATTATAAAAGAATTTAAATGTATTGTAGGTTTTGGAATCTTCTAAAAATTCTATTTCAATTGTCCTTGGAGAGATTCAGGTAAGTGACATAAAACATTTCTTGTATGGACAAGTTACCCAAGGAAAATGGAAGGAGAGAGGATTCGGAAATGTATTTTTGCACCAGTGTTGCTGGAAAATAGTTCTGAATATTAAATCCAAAGTGGCTGGATTCCTATGAAGGATTTGTATCTAAATGTCTGTTAAGGGCACATCACTGAAGCAAAATCGAATTTCAAAAGTAAATGACACAGTAAACAGTAAATACAGGAGTATTTATTGTCACAGTATGTTTTCAGGGGTATGTGGGAAAGCAATCTATTACAACCATTGTGCTAAAAAGAGCATTCAAACCACCGGACTGCTTGCATTTGAACTTCGTTTGGTAGCCCCATTGGCATAGCTAAAGGTAGTGGGGGAGTGGTGCAGCCGCCCAGGGCAGCAAAATAAATATCTTAAACTTTAGCCATCGAATATATTATATATAGTATGTATGTAGGAACACACCCCTATAAATTAATTTCATTTATTTAGACTACAAGGAAATTTACTGCTTTTTTGAGACATGCTATATACTGTCATATTTTCCAAAAAAAAAATGCTGTTTATTTTACAGTTTTATCTTCTCCTGTTCAAATAATATCCCCGTTTTTCATAAATAATGTACCAAAACTTAAATACTTGCTCCACTGGCTAAAATAAAAAAATTCATGTGCACTCAAAAGGTTTTAAATTATTGAGCCAAATTAAAGGGGGAATTCAGTAAAGGATGGCGATTTTTTTTAAAGTTTATAATTTCTGATGGTCGGGGGTAAATGTGAATGTCTCATGCACCAAAAAAGCCTAGCTATGTCACTGGATAAACCTATGATAAATTTGAAAGATTTGTGAGTGTTCATGGCTATTACAATTCATAGTGTTGTCTTCTGGGTTATGACAAAATATGGTACAATTAAATCTGTATGGCCCTTCTCATTTTGGTTTTCTTTGATTAATTATAAAACCCATTTGAGAATGGTACACATGAACTTATTCCTTTGACAGATTTTGATGAAACTTCATACATGGACCCCCAATATATGACTACTATAATTTGTAAGTTTCATTGGTTTTACTTATTTTAAATGCAGAAAATGAGACCTTACTTTTACACACTTTATTTTCAAAAATAAGCACTAAAGGAGATTTATTAGTCCTGTTTGTGAACATTTCTCTGTGACACTGACTTTGGATATGTGGATGAGTTGGAGCATTGCTAGTTGTTACATGTATAATAAGTGATGATGTTCACTGCAGGCGATCCCATTTTTCTGAAGGAATCTGTCATTATAAATGTTTAGAACTCTTTTTCACCAGTTAAAAATGAATTCCTTATTTAACCAAAAGTTGGTTAAGGAACTTTCTACAACATTAAAATAAGTTTTATACATTTTTCATTTGTAAAAGTGTTTTACTTGAAATTTGTATATGAAACAAACACTTAACTTTTTTATTAGAAATATAGTTATGTGATGTGTTTTGTAATTCTTCAGTCTAGATAGAATAAATTATGCATTTGTCTAATTCTAAATACTTCCTTCGCATTTGTTTAAAGAAATTACAGAATACGACACAGAACCTTGTTCAGGATAATGGATGCCACTCACCCATTTATTAACCTCTATCATCCTATGAGAACACATGCTGATCTCTAAAATGTAATGACAAATGGTTTAGCATGCCATATACTGGTCTATGTGTGTTTACTTGGCAACAATTTAAATGTCTGCACTAAAAACTCAGGCTGTCTAGAGATATGATTGATGTTTAAATCTGTCTGCTAGAGGTGAAGGCTATTCATCATTCATTCCACAAATAATGTTGCCCATATTCCAGAGGGAAGCCAATAGGCACTAGCAACAAATAACAGTTCAGCTTTATGAGAGTCAGATTTAATTTATCCCAGATTTGCCACCACACCAGCTGTTGTTTCATCATTAAACTATTGCCGCCTCAGTATTTCTTATGTTTCTTTATGTTTGTCACATACAGTAATTTTTCAGGGCTCCCAGTATTAATCTCAGTGTAGCCTACATGAACCTATCATTTTGTATTTTATATGTTCCATGTCCATCCATTAAAGAATGGTGTTTACTTATATGATAAACCAACAAATGTGCATTTATAAATATGTTCAATCACATATTATTCTACTTCACGAACATGTTTCAGTCACCTTCATAACCATTATCAGGGTGTCTTGTAAGGAGAATATGATAATATATCATAATAGTATAAAATGTATGATAAAACCACTCAATGTTACATTTAATTTTCTGTGATATATCCCATGGCTATAAAACATCAAAATTATAAGTTTACATTCTTGTTACAATAAAGTAAAATAGTGTGTGTTTATGTTGCTTAGTGGATGTGTATAGTCAATTCACATCCTTGCTTAACAGGATGTGAGTCAACTCTGCACATCCACTAAACAACATAACACACACCCTATTTTACTGTATTTTAACAAGAATGTAAAATTATGGATATTGTGTAACCATGAGGTTCATCATAGATAATTAAGTGTAACATTGTTTTTATCATACATTCTTATACTATTATTGTATATAAATTGCATTCTTGTTATAAGACACCCTGATGATGGTCGTGGAGGTGGTTGAAACATGTTGGTGAATAATATTAATAATAATAATGTGATTGAGCATATTCAAAATGCATTGGTTGGTTTGTCATATATGTAAACATTATCATTTTGTATGTTTTATAGTGATTATAAAGTTGTCATTCACTTTAAGGTTTAAGAGTCTGTAAGATTATGGTACTGATGAGATCTTTTTGATGAAAAGTGTTCAACAACAGGGGATCAGGTACAGTAATGTAATAATATATGATGGTATATTTTGAAGTGAAAACATTAAGCCATTGGACCAGGCTTTAAAATTAATGCAGATACAAGCAAGGGTATTTTAATGGCGGGACAGCTCGTAAAATAAGAAAGCGATACGCAACTGGTGTATACGTGATTACAAGCTTCGGCCGCGAAGTAGACGAGAACTGTTCTCGCAAGCGTAGTTATAATCTACTTCGCAGAGAGCAATTCTCACTTACTTCGCGGTGGACATAATGAGGCTATTTGCGAAGCCTAGGAGTAGACGCAACGATCTACTACATTTTTTTTGTTGCGGGAACAGGTTAGGGGCTGCATTCGAACTTGTCACTAGTGCTGGGATCTTGTAAACCCTTTGGTTGCATGACAGACGTGGAATTCCTTACACAGTTAGGCTACAGTGACAGTGTTATTAATTGGCCTCCTATTGACAAATTCTATATCCTATGGTTGCATTACCAGAAGATTATTCGTATTCTCAATAAACAAATTTTTCACATAATCACGGAGTATTATACTTTGCGCGCTTCACTGGTAATCCGTGAAGTACAGTTTTATCATAGCAGAACATCCGTCAATTTACCTCGATTTTCCATGAACTGCAGCGCGTGAGGCGCCACGTGGAGGATAATTCAGCAACTATTCATCATAGCAAGTGCTGACGTAATGTGAAGTAGTCGCGAACATGGCGCAAGAGCTGTAGATAACCAATGGAAAGGAGTTTTTGGCTATATGGTTTTGTGATTCGAAGTAATTGATATTATTTGTCGCTAGCTGCATAGTGTGTATTTTATTTCAAAGGTTAAAGTATAGAGACACGAAAATGAGCGTAGATGCTTACGGACCAAGCTCGCAAACGCTGACGTTCTTGGATACTGAAGAGGCGGATTTGATTGGTGCGGATACACAGGGATCTGAGTTTGATTTCACAGATTTTACATTACCTTCGCAAAGCCAGACTCAGACTTCACAGTTGGATGCTGGACAAAGTCAAACTACACATAATCAGGTAATATACAGAAGTTACGATACAGTTAGCAGTGTTTTATATAATGTAAATTAACATAACCTCACCGTAAGACAAAAAAAAAAGTCACGTTACCACATGTAGGGTTTATCACAATGGGTCAGCTACGTGTTTTACAGTATTAATGTAATTTGTTTACACCTGTTTGTAGATAAATGGCGAGGTGGGAGAGAATGGTTTGGATGCTGACATAACGGCTACAACTAAAGCTCTTGGGGAGTTGCAGTTTGAAGAGGAAGATGATGAAGCCTACTACAATAAGGTTTGGAGCAATTGTCAGTTACATTAATATAATGAGATGGCATTTTGAAACAGTATTTATTATATATACATGTATTTGTTGGTCTTATTACATGAATTGAAATATCCGTTTAATGCGTGGATATGGAACATATTAAATGTTTATTATGTTTGTCCCACAGGGATTAGTATCAAAGTGTTATATTAATTCTTTTCTGTAGGTCCGTTTTATTAAAATTGTTATTCCACTTTGTGACAGGAGGCCCTTGTAATAGAAATAAAGCAAGCTTTCCTTTTCATGCTGTTTTTCCTAGACTTGATCAAAAACATTTGGCCTAAACTGGTGTTGGATTCATAGCAGGGTAAAAGGCTGCTTCCTTTTTATTACTGATGTGTTTGCATTTCCTTATTCACCAATACCATCAAAAACTGTGCTGTGTTTAAAAGTAGCAGTACATATGGGTAAACATGCTAATGTAACCATAATACGAATATGGCTTCATATGTGCTTGGTTATTTTAGTGCCAAGTAATGGAAAACGTGTTAAGTGTGCATTGGCCATCATTGATAGCACACAGGTACAGTAAGTGCCAACTTTAATGGCTGAAAACATTATTTATATACCCAAGGCATAACCTTGGTTTATTCGTGCACAGATCCAAGGCCAAGACTTCATTTGTGTTGACAAACCCAAAACCTAACAATGATCTATACATACATATGTACATATAAACATACATACCCAAAGCCTAATGTACACTTTGTGTTTTATGTATATTGGTATTGGTGGTGTAAGTCTGTCATGAATGTGAAATGTGAAAGCCTACTGTGAGTGGATCACATTTTTTGTTTTGTTACATTGGCAACTGTGAATTGAGCCTCTGTGACTGAGGCAAGAATTCCCAAGGGCATGAATATTGCTGTGGGTAAATACAGCCCCCCCCCCCCCCCAAAGGTGTCCCTCCTTTGACACAGAAGTGGGACTTGTGTAGCAGATGATCCTTAGAGCTATGCTGGCAGTAGCTTTGCTGCTGGTGGTCCTCCCAACCCAGACAGTTTAAGGGTGATGACCCAAAGAGGGGTACTGTAGTCTTCCCAGTTGGATGTTGGGCATAGGGCAAACAACCCCACCCAGTAAAACATATTTGTTATGAATCTTCAACCAAAGCCTCAGAATAGGAATCAAAAGATTATAAAGACTCTGGCTAAGGAATCTGGATTTGGAACATGGAATGTTAGAGCAGTGCTCAGACCAGAATCAGTTAAAGAATTCATACCACACAACTAAAGCAGGACAGCATACATGTTATGGCCATACAGGATACCAGATGGCAAGAGGAGGCAATAATTGATCTCAAAAATCATACGCTGCTATGGACCGCAAAAACACAGAGAAGGGAGTTTGGAGTAGCTTGTATCATAGACAATAGATGTAAAGAAAACATTCTGGTCTTCTAGCCGATCAGGTAGAAGATATGTACCCTAGGGATGAAAACAAAATTTAGAAACTTCGGTAAATATTCATGCACCAACAGAGTATAAAGAGCAGGAGGAAAAGGAGAACTTTTGTGCTCAGAGCATATGATATAGCTCCAAACAGTTATGTCAAATTGTCCTGGGGGACACAAATGCCAAAATTGGACAAGAAAGAGAATATTGCACAATTAGAGGGAAACACAGTTTGGATGAAACATCTAATGAGAATAGGAAAATATTAGTAGATTTTGCCCAAGGGAAGAGTGTGGTGGCCAGATCAAACTAAATTCTCATGAAAATATATACAAGAGGCCCCTGGGTATCCCCAGATGGACAGACAGTGAACCAGACTGATCTTATTTTAACTGATAGGAGATGAGCCACAAGCATCACAATTGTAAGGACATACAGAGGCACCAGTTATGGTTCAGACCATTACCTAGTGAAGGGCATATATAGAGTGAGGATACAAACCAGGAAGCAACATTGCAGGAAGGAACAAGAGAAAATCCATCTAGAATAGCTATGAAAGAACAGCATCGGGGATGAATACAGGAAGAAGTTAAATAAGGCCTGGACAGAAAAATAAGTAGGAAAAAAGTGAACACAGATCTAGAAATACAATGGCAGCAAATCGAAACAAATATGAAAAATGTGGCAATTTACATACTGGAATATGAAGAAAGGAAGAAGTTTAACAAGGAGTGGTTCAATGAAGAGTGCAGACAACTGCTGGAGCAAAAGAATAAAGCATACCAGGCATATTTAGCTAGACCTGTGAGAGTAAAAAGAGCAGAATGTGAGGAGAGAAGGAAATGGGCTCACACAATATGGAAAAAGAAAAAAAGAGATAGGATGTCAATCAACAGTTGCTATAGAAGAGGAATTTAAAGAAGGAAATCCAAGACTAGCATATAAGATGGTACAAAATATAAAATGTGGATCTGTGTAAAGGTGCTAAGGTGAACATAATTGGCGAAATGGAACAGATTAAAGGGAGATGGAAAGAGCACTTCAAGGAGATATGAAACAAAAATAAATGTAAAATAAAACATCAACACTAGAACTAGAACAGGTCCAAACAAACACACAGAATGGGGAAATGGGAATACAGGCACCAACAAAGCAAAAAAAGCAGCTGGCCATACAGAAATTAAATGATAATACAGCAACGGGCACACACAGCTTACCAACGGAACTGCTCAAGCATGGAGGAGAAGTATTGAATGAAATCCACAAATTAATGGGCATAATAGAGGAGAAAGAAAGAGTACCAGAGGAGTAGAAACTAAGTATTATATGCCCAAAATATAAGAAGGGAGACAAGTTAAAGTGTCATAAATACAGAGGCATACCGTTACCATGTACAGCTTACACAACTTTCACCACCATTCCAAAGAATAAACTGGAAAGTAATAGGAGAATACCAGGCGGTATTCAGGCCAGGACGATCAACATTCGATCACATTTTCATAGTCAAACAAATTTTAGAGAAATGTTGGGAATAAAATGTAAGTGTCTATCGAACCTACATAGACTTCAGACAAGCCTATGATAGTGTTAGAAGAGCAAAAATGTATGAGGCATTGCAACATTTCCAATAAACTTCTAAGACTGGTAAAAGTGACAGTGGACAATACGGTAGCAAATGTTCAAGTCCAAACACATGATGGAACTCTTTGAAATTAGAGATGGTTGGAAGAGGGGGAGTTAGCAGCCTGGAACCACTGCTGTTTAATCTCTTAATGGAATATGTGATGAGAAAAGTTACAGTTGACAGAAACACAGTGTTAGAGAACAAATTAATACTAATAGTCAGACATGAAGATGATGTATGCGTAATGGGTAGAATGAAGGAAGCACTGAAACAAGCTTATGAAGAGTGGAAAAGAGCAGCAAAAGAGGTAGGCTTATCTTTTAATGTAAATAAAATAAAGGAATAGTACAGACCAGATGCAACAACATATTGGGAAGGAAATGAAGATAGGAGGAGACACAGTTGAAGTATTAGATGAATTTGTCTGCCTAGGATTATGCATCACCAAATACAGAGGTGGATTGAAAGATATAAAAAGGAGGATAGGACTGACCAGCAACGCATACCCCATAATGAAGTCAATAGAGGTACATAGACCATGGTAAAAGTATATAAAACACTAATAAGGTCCAGGAGCAAGGCGTGGACATTGTCACAGACTGTAGAAAAAATGCTTAATGTATTTGAGAGAAAAGTCTCAAAGAAAATCTATGGGCCTGTGTTTGTTAATGGACAGTGGCATAACAAATATAATCATGAAATCTGTAAATTGTACAAGTAAATGGAGCTAACCAAGAATATCAGATTGTGAAGACTCCAGTGGGTGGGTCATGTGATGAGGATGAATGGAGGAAAGGATACTTAGAAAGGAGAAGAACAGTTGGAAAGGCCAGAGGGAGAGGGTTAGATGCAGTGGACAGGGATGCTAAGAGGATGTTGAAATGCAGGAACTGGAGAATGGCAGAGGAGTGAAGAGGCCTAGGCCCAAGTTGGGCTGTAGCACCATAGAAGAAGATACAGAAATACAGTGTACCCTCAGTTATCATTGTGCAAATTATCTGGTTTGCTGATTATCTGTACACAATCATAAATTGCTAATTATTAATGATGAAGGTGAGAAATAGCATGATTTAATGCCCAGCCCTGGAACAGAATCCTCAACACAGCAGTAGGGATCTGTCGTTTGTATTTGTGTATATTTATCTGTGTGTGCATTATGTATGTAATAAATTAATTACAGTTTCATTTTTTTGTTTGTGGCTCAGTAAAGTATATATTTTGGATCGTGTGCATTTCTCTTATCCATGCATTTCCCTTCACCACCGTTGTCCCGGATAATCAAGAGTACACTGTAATAGGGTTTTGAAGTATTAGTGAATGAGTAATTGTATACCATTTTATGAGGGAAGTAAACTTTTGGTGCTATTGTACATTGGTGCACATTATTATACCCCAGCATATGAAAATATAGAGGCCACTGTATGTTATATCAAGTCCCCACCTACTCCCATGTATGCTGTCTTCCTTGTATGGTAGAAATAGATTTATTGTATTATAGATGGGAGCAGGTATGATGTCAGTTTGCAGATGTGTCTGCACAGTATGATGTACTGCAGCAGTTACCAGTATTCAGTAACAGGTGTTGTTGTTTCTGATATTGGAGGCATGTTTGTAGCCACCCATTGATGTGTGTGTGGTGTTGCCCACTTCTTACACCAGCTACTGAGAGAAAAATGGAAATACCGCATGCACTGAGACCAGTCATCAGCAGCTTCAGCATACAGAGCTCTTAGATGCACAGGCAGAGGGTTCTTAAATGCATAGGAGCTAACCCCACATTTCTGGTCCTAGTTGTTGTGTTGCAGATATTGTGGTTTTGTATTAATTTAATCCTTGAATAGTATTGTTGGTGTACAGAGGGTGCTGTCATTGATCAGTGGGGGGGAGAAATGTCATTTCATTTGTTTGGCATGAGCCCAAATTCAGTAAGCCTTTGTGTTTAAGTAATGTAAACATAGGCTAAAAATTGCATTGTAGACTGTACCATTAAAAAATTACATGCAGTTACTGATAGTGCACTCAGTGTGCCTTGTGCCTGATCTTGTACATAGAATTTTACTTGTAGTTTATGGAATTTTAGGTAACCATTTGTCCCAAATTTTCAGGAGTATTCACTGAAATGACTTGCATCCCTGACTAATTTTGTTCCTGATTTTGTCTTTGTCTTTCATTTTTCCCTTCATATTCCATCTTCCTGATAATACTCTTTAAAATGGAGACTTTGTTGATCTTGTTAGCAACTTTCTCGATAAGGAGGTGACAACACTGATACGCATTGAGCACTAAGCATTAAAGATGTACGTAAGATGTAAAAAAACCATGACTGTAATGTGTGGATCACTTTGTCATTTCATTGTCCTATGCCCCAGATAGGCCAAGAAAAAAATGGTCACTTTAATGTAGTTGTTGATGGGTAAAATTAGTGTTTGTAAATTAATATTACTGGCTCATATAGACAATTTTGCACCTTATTTATGGTCATTGTAAATAATGTTGATTGGAAATTGAAGATGTTTAAACATTATGTGCGGTAGCACAGTGGTTAAGGTGCTGTGCTAAAAATCGGAAGGTCGCTGGTTCGATTCCAGATGGTGTCATTGGAATTTTTCATTGACATAATCCTTCCGATCGCACTATGGCCCTGGGGTCAACTCAGCCTCAAACAGAAATGAGTACCAGGAGTATTTCCTGGGGGTAAAAACAGATGGTGCGTAAGGCTGACAACCTTGCCACCATCCTGGGCCATTGTCACATAATCTGGGAACCTTAACTTCCTGGAACCCTCCGGGCACCTCGGGCCTGGCTGATTTGCCTTTAAACACTATGTAATAATCACTTGTGTTTGCTGTCACACTACCAGTCATTGTTAAGGTTTTCAACACAGTCTTCTTTTTAAGAGCTGCATGGAGTTGTGTCCGTTTGGACCATTTTTAAATGATAAGAATTTCACAGTCACGTTGCGATGAGGTGTTCCAGGCAGTTTAAGTGGTTAAGTTACTCAACAGCATAATAAAAATATCCATTTGATCTTTAAGTGGCTGTGTATGTCAGTTATTCTGACTTGAATTCAGACAAAATTTCCTCATTAATTTCCAGTAAAGTTTCATTTATTTATATTACAGTGCTGACCTACAGTGCTGGGTCTGCTTCCTTATGGTTGTATTTATGTGGGAGAATAAAAAAGAAGGCATTTGGAATTTAGTCATAACTGCAATTCTTGTTGAAGCAAGTGGTGCAGTAGTTGGCAGAGAAGGACTGTGAACTGTTGGGAAAGATAGGTGGCACAGGTTGTCATTGTTTAGTGTGCCATTGTCAACCTTGAATTGAAAATGTGTTGCCCAGGGGTACACATATTTACCAAAAATCTACAAGCCATTTCAAAAAGCAACTTCTGTACTGAGAACCCACAAATATTAGGCATCTCTGTAGAAAATTTAGTCACCGGAGCAACCTAGCACGTGGGATTTTTGCACATTTGTCACCAGTGCTGATTACCGTGTCTCATTGTGAACAGGGGGCACACATCAAGTTGTTTTACAAGCTAGTGAAGTCAGCAGTGCAAACTTCCCTGAGTGCAATTCATGGAGATGAAGCTCATTAAAAAATCTGCTCTATATGACTGGTGCAGCCAATTTAAAAACAGTTAATCACTATAAAATTAACACAGCTGTAGCCCAGCAACATGATGGAACAATGAAAAGTGGCCAGAGTTCATACAAATGTGACATCAGATCGGAGTTTATTGACGGAACAGATTAGTTTAAAAATTGGAATCTGACGTGTATTGATTCAGAATGCACAGCAGGATTTGTCAATGCAGCATGTGTATGTGAAATCAGTGCTGCGCATTCTTACGGAGGACTGTATTTATCAAGAAGGTGATGCTGCTGACCTCTTTCTACAGTGGGTGCAAGAAGCAGACCTGCTTTCGAAGTTCATACCTGGGGACAAATCTTGGGTCATGGCATGTGAGCCTGAGTTAGTCCTATAAATGGCACACCAACAAAGGACCTTGAAAGCTAAAGTTCTGGGTCACAGAAATCTTAAGGTTGCTTTTTTCAACAACCTAGGCGTGCGTCACCGTTCACTTTTGGTGGTGGTACTGTCACATTTGCTGTCATTTAAGTTCCTTTATCTTCCTTGTTATATTGTAAACAGAGTGACTGCTTTTACTTTTATGTCTTACTGTAGCATAATTTCTGTTGTATGTGGGTTGATGGGTGAAAAGTCTCTGATCTTTTCTAAATTCCAGCAGTCTCCCCTCCCCTCCCCTCCCGTTATCATTGTGATGTCTTTAGGCCATGGCTCTACCACTTTGTGCTCAGTCACTCTGCTTCAGTAAATGTAATGAAATTCAGCCTATAGTGCCCCATACAAATTATAGTGTCATAAGTAAGTGCCTTCATATTAGCCTGTATGCATACTTTGTCACACTGCTTTCATTTGCTTGCTGAGTCATACTTGTTTGTCATGGAGTTAATTACAGTTTTTTGTTTTATAAACCTGACATTACCAAGTCTTTTGTTTTTAGTTTCCTATGTCTGGAAATAGAGGCACACAGTGGCGCAGTTGGTTGAGGCACTGGGCTACAACCCAGAAAGTCACAGGTTCGATTCCCGATTGTGTCATTGGAATTTTTCATTGACATAATCCTTCTTGCTGCACTATGGCCCTGGGGTCAACTCACTCGACAGAAATGAGTACCAGGATTATTTCCTGGGGAGTAAAGGTGGCCGGTACGTATGGCTGACAACCTTCATGTGCCGATTGTCTTGAAATCTGGGAGCCTCAACCTCCTGGAACCCTCAGGGCCTGTCCAGGCCTGTAATGGGACTGCTTTACCTCTTTACTTCTGGAATATGCTGTTTTTCATTTATTGTGTTGTTTGTGCATTAAGTGTTTATACTACCAGATTGAACTGCTTGCTGAGCGCTCCACAACAAACATAATGGCATAACTGAAGTGTACTTTATCTTTCTTATCAATATTTGAATTATATGTGCAGTTTTGTGTTGTATGTGGTTGCACTTTGCAGTGTCTGTTACTTCTTTTCACAGGATTTACCAGAATACGCATGTAAATATTGTGGAATACATGATCCGAGTTGTGTTGTCATGTGCAACGCCTGTAAGAAGTGGTTCTGCAATGGGCGGGGAAATACGTCAGGCTCTCACATCATCAACCATCTTGTCAGAGCCAAACACAAGGTAAAACAAAGTTGTTATTGTTGTCTATAACTGTGTTGGTATTGCATTTTATGTTGTATATGAAATTGTCACTTAATACATACGACATGCACTCTTTTGGAGCAGGCTTGAGCTTAAGAAACATTTTCATGTATATTGTCTTGTACGCGAGTGGCATTGTAGTGTTACTGTATTCCTCCTCAAGAAAACATAAGCATCATACAATTTCTGCATTAAATTACCAATAATCATGAAACTGTTTAGGCTAATAAATTCATTGAGACCCCATTTTATAAAGCTTGCACAAACTGTGCAACCTGGCCGTTTTTTCACTTGCATACAAATGCAGTTACAACGTGCATGTTTTCTTGTGGTTCCAGACAGTGGGATATGGTTACGTAAATATAATGTTTTCGAAATAGACGTAATATACCTTCATTGTGTATAAGCATTTCTTGTATTTGCTAATCTGTGTGCTTTCTTGTTGTTAGGAAGTGACTTTGCATAAGGATGGTCCCCTTGGTGAGACTGTTCTGGAGTGTTATTCATGTGGCGTGAGGAATGTGTTTGTTCTGGGTTTTATCCCAGCCAAAGCAGACTCTGTTGTTGTGCTCCTCTGTCGTCAACCTTGTGCAGCTCAGAGTTCTCTTAAAGACATGAATTGGTAAGCAAGTGCTGCAGTTTGCATGTCAGAGTTTTGCATGGTTAAAGATGTGTGTTTTTCAGTACTCTTCATGGAAGTAATCAGACTGCATTAAGAAATGTGTAAATATTATGAGTATCTGGCTATTGTATATATTTAGAGCCTTCAGAATAGTAGAAGTCACAGATGATTGGTTTTGGTCTGTGCATTTATGATTAGTTCTTATCATGTGTTGTTACCACTAAAAGTGCCAACTTGAAGCTGTAGCATGGTTGTCTGATGAATGAAGCAGTCATGGCCTACCCTAGAGTAATTCATTCCATTGGCGTGTGCAGGATGCGAAGATTCCTTGCCGTTCTCAGGAGCTTCTTCCATTCCTCTCTGTTATATACCCTTTCCTTCCACCCTTTTCCACCAACTAGTCTTCCATCCTCCCTCACTTCATCTTGCCATTTATTTCTTGGTCTACCTCTCATCTTCATTGCTTCCAAATTAATTTATAATACTTTTTTTGGAATTCTGTTTTCTTCCATTCTCTGTACATGCCCAAATCAGCATAATATATTTAACCTTATTGTCTCTGTTTTACCCTAGAGTAGTATAGAATAATAGGATAGCTGGGCTCTGCATCCTGTTAAACGCAAATCTCCAAGTATACTTGTCCATAGCTGGAGTGCTAATCAGCTGACAACAGTTTTTGGTACAGTAATGTTCTGTAATCTTATGTCAGTGTGTTAATACGTATCTTTCAGTAACATCTTTTCTGATAACTGAAAGAGCTTTATGGGCACGTGATATCATGTAGTTCATGTGATTACATTTCATATCAAGTGTAATTGATTTTATGCTTGGAATTCATAATAGAAAGTTTGTTCCTTTCATTTTAGGGATCAGGAGCAATGGAAGCCTCTTATTGCAGATCGTTGTTTCCTAACATGGCTGGTGAAGATTCCATCAGAGCAGGAACAGCTAAGAGCAAGGCAGATATCAGCTATGCAGATCAACAAGTTGGAGGAACTGTGGAAGGACAATGCAGATGCTACCTTTCAGGATTTAGAGAAACCAGGTGTTGATGAAGAACCACAACAAGTACTGCTCAGGTATTTACAATGAAAATTCTTTATTTTTATCATTATCTCGTATACGTTTGAGTGCGTGTAAAACAATAAATTTGTTCTGTGCTCCAGATATGAAGATGGTTATCAGTATCAGAACATCTTTGGACCACTGGTTAAGTTGGAAGCAGATTATGACAAGAAGCTAAAAGAGTCGCAAACACAGGAAAATATTGAGGTCCGCTGGGATGTGGGACTCAACAAAAAGACAATTGCATACTTCACCCTTGCCAAAACTGATGGAGGTAAGATTGTAGTAATGTATTTTGTGTGGCAGGAGTCGTGTATGTCCAGTGGCACGTTGTTGATACTGCCTCAGCACTTAATTAGATGTTCATTGTTGTGTTCTTTATAGACCCTTTGTTGTATAATTCTTGAGGTTCCAAGAATACCGGATCTGTCGTACGCTTGCGTACATACACATTTTCATGCTAGAGTCATTGTTTGTGTATCCATTAGTAAGCACTCGGCAAGTAATGCACTCAGTCAGTGTAAGTCTTCAAGGTCAAGTTGAAAGACCAAAATATAACAATTTCAGCAACACATTTTGTGGGCACAGGAAAGGATGCAAATGTGACATATATGAAGAACTGCTGAAGTTCATGCTTCAGAATCATGAAGTTGGGCTCCCTGTTTCACAGGTCAAAATATGTATGCAGGAAAGAAACTTAGATCATAAGAAGTCAGATTTACTCTTATGTTTATTGTCCTGTTGTGTTGATTGCAATAATGAAAGGAATTTAATACCGTCAAACCCAACTAGTATATATTATATACTTTATTGTGGCATCATGTTTCAACCAGATTTGCTCTTCTTCAGGTCAGTTATATAAAATTCATGAAAAGTACTGTATAAAACTGTGTTAAAAGATATTAATAATTGCTCTCTTAGTTTTTCTTATTTTCACTTATGTGGTGAACCAACAGATGTGCATTGGTAAAATATGCTTTAACATACACAGCAAGTCTACAAAGTTATAGGACTGATTTTTTTCAAACAGTACTAACAGCCACTGCTGTAAGTGGTTACTGTCATGTCAGCATTAGACAAGCAGTTCTGGTACACTCTTGTTTAATGTTGCACAGTAAGAATATTGTCATGGAGTCAAGTAGTGAACAATAAGTGGCAATAAAGGTTTGTTTTAAAGCCAGTAAAACTGTAATACAGACTGTTGAAATGGTTCATACGGCCTGTGGAGATGAAGCAGTAATGCGTTACAATGTTTTTGGCTGGTATGGATGGATTCGTGTAGTGCGGGAAGATGTTCAAGGCAACCCC
>Ga0123354_10004501_pt1 | contig 19764 bp, 12 predicted proteins | sample TergutLab28metaG_2_FD_97872 | JGI IMG/M metagenome (GOLD analysis project Ga0123354, IMG submission 97872) | Labiotermes labralis P4 segment gut microbial communities from Petit-Saut dam, French Guiana - Lab288 P4 | ecosystem: Host-associated > Arthropoda: Insects > Digestive system > Gut ...
AATAATAAAATTCTAGTAAGATACAGAGGTTTCTTTGTTGCGCATATTCAGAGCACTTTATGCAGTATAAAATAATAAAATTCTAGTAAGATACAGAGGTTTCTTTGTTGCGCATATTCAGAGTATGGCTGTACATACCTGACACCATCTAGTCTTTATCAGTAGCTACCAGCAATTTGGAGGAGTATGCTACTGATGTGTCACAATCCCCAGCCCATTCCTACTGGTATGTACTTGGTTCTCTCCATCTCCTCCTCACCTCCCTTTCTGTGGATGACCACATTCCAGCAGCACAACATTCCTCAGAAATGCTGGTACACACCAGGAAGCCTTTATTGTGTCACAGTCCAGATAATCATAATGAAAACACAGAATGTTATTTGGATTTTCAATATGACACTGAATATGTGCCTACACAACTTACGAGTACATTTGTATGAACAGTGGAAGGGTTATAGGACTCTGCAGCAAAGGATACCGCGTTTACGAGTGCATCAGTTTTGATACAGTGCCAAGCACATGACAGCTGAGAACTGTGCTCTTGTGGGTTGTTACATAGCGAATATTGGTAATTTCTTACCTACATTTCAGGACAACCTATCAATGGTAAAATTACCGCGTGTAGGACCATGGATTAGCACTGGACTATTGACACCATTTAGCCCAGTGTATCCTGGCTTTACATGTGGTATTTGTACCATGCAATAGTATTGGGCTATATCTTCCCTCCTCTATTGTTTTGTCTTAGATTACACATTTTTTAATCTGATACCTTTTTCCCTTCCTCCCACTGTGCTCATGAGAGTGTTCTCCTGTCTCACTATCACACAGGTTAAAATTCCTTCTGTCCAGCTACACTGACTACCATGCTTCCCTCCATTCAACCCCTTGCATCAATCCTACTGGTTGACACCATACTACCGAGACATTTTCACTACCCACATTCTTCCCCGTATAAACTCCATTCTGGGGCTACAGGGTTTTTTTTGGATTCCTGAACCCTGAAGATGGGACTGAGAGGTCAGCCCGAAATGTTGGTATGAAATTACCACTACTCGCTGCCTAATAACCCAAATGAGCGCAGTTCTCAGCTACGTCGTGGCAAAAGCCTGAAATCACGCGCATGACAGTCATTATACAAAGTGTTATTCCCATGAGCGTACTGTGACATGTCACAGCTCAGTCAATCCAGGAACAGGATATGGGCTGGGTGACTCGTTCAATTTCAGGCAGAGGCTTGATTTATCATTCGTCCACCACATCCAGCCAGTATCATTCCTGGGACTGAAATTAATTTTATCTAACATGCTGACTAGACTAGGTTCCCCTTTCTCCACCTGAAGATGGAGACAGATCCAGCCTCAAAGTTTTATAAGTTTCTTTGGCCTTTGGCAATTCCAAAATTTCAGTCATTCCTATGACACCAGTATAAAATTTTCTGAAAACCTAGTCAGAGGTAATCAAGCTGTTACATGGAGGGAGGCAGATGGACAGTAAAGCTGGTAAGATCCACTTAACTTCTCATTGTAGACGTCAAAAATGTCTCTGTTTTTAATGATGATGTTGCAGCTAGATGATTATGCATCATGATGCATATAAACTGGACTAGTCTACATTCTGAACATCGACATTAGACATATTAGACTCAGAAATCTTGAAAAAAAAACTGTAAAGAAATGAAAGTGATCCAAGACATGAACAACAAGAAATACAACCAATGTTGTCAGGCAGCCAGTATATGTAATATACATACTTCCTAAATGTTACCAACCATCCTGACAATCATGGTAAGTAAATACGTTCGTAGAAATTACTTAAAGTAACATTCTGTAATTCACTTTTAGTACATGAAACTGCTTCTGATTTGTGAGATACAATGAATATTCAGTACATTTCAAATGGAAACCAAATGATTACCAACTGGTGAACATTCAGGCCAATGAATTAACCCTTTTCATGCTATACACATGCTACTTTGCTTGAAGAATTACCCCTGCTTGTCTGACTTTAGTTGGCATTGAAAAAGCAGTGGAAGTAATACAACCTGGCATCTACCACCTATTAACTTCTTGTGGCTCTTCTACAACAGAACCTACATGTTGACACGTAACTGTTTGCTCCTTTAAATAAAGGCCTGCACGGAAGATGTTAGGTATCTGTTAAATACTGGCTACATACAGACAGACAAAGGCTCTCTTGTTGCCTTCAGCAGCTGGAATGCATGTTGGGTGAATGAATTATTCACTGACAAGTCAATGAAGATAAAGTTGGTGACGCTCTTTCTGTTAAGGATATAAAAGAAAAAAAAATGATTCCCTGTTTCGTTCAGTCCTACAGATAAGTAGGCACAGTTCAGCAGCTTGACCACAGGTCAGGTGATAAGGCTGTAAAATTGCTGTCTTCTGGACTTGCAATGCCACAAAGTCTATTACAATTTACTGGCATTTCAGAGGACAGTACTGTGAGGAACTAACACCTCAAATACACTGGGGAGCACTGACAGAGCCTACACACATAGCAATGATAGTCAATAAAGAAGAGTACAGTCCCTGTGCATGCTGTGAAGGCACATGGGGAAGTGAAGTTATGTCTCCACTCATTCTTAACCTTGGCTCTAGAGAGAGGTAAGTGGGCTGCTTTAAGCCCTGCCACTTTACCCATGGACAAAGAAAACCTGGTACCCACTGGACTGAAGACTAAGCAAGTGCAAGGCCGCATATGTTGGAGAAAACTCTTATGTCTCTGCTGGAAATTGAACACAAGATGATCCAGCCAGTAGCCTAGTCACAATACTGACTGAGCTACCAGTTAAAGAAAACTAGACACAATAAGTAATTCCTGGGTTTTCTTGTACCTCAGGGGCGTCACTGTCTATGACTCAAAACTGAAGACACAATGCAATTTTCTGCAGGACTGGTACAATACATGAAATTAAAATGAAGATGTAATTAATACTGAATGTAAACTCTGACCCAAAATCAGGTTGACAAACCTCCCCACACTTGGATAGTATAGCTTTGAATTTTACCATATGGCATGACACCAAGACTCTCTTCACTACACACTTGAGATTCCCACTGCTCTTCACACTCCTAGTTATCTCCAAAACCAAACTGTGTGACAGAAGAGACATGCAGCAGAGCAACACAAATTCTAGTCTTCAATTGCAGCTTTATCTCTGACCAAGTGTTAGGGCTCAGGAACTTGATACTACCCAAATTAAATTCATAGTAAATGACATGGTGACAGAGAAGAAATTAGCAGTAATGTAAGAACAGGTGTTGATGAAATCATGTGACTGTGAAGACATGATATGACTTGGGACTACTTGGTCATGCCCTGAATTATAATTATTTACAATTCACAACAAATAAACCTTTTGGAAATTATTACAGCACCATGTAAAAATCTGTTATTCAAAAAAATTTCTATTCTCATTTGAATATGAAATGTGTGCCCCTGGAAGCTCCTAAGTACTTTGTATCACAGTCAAACTCGCCTACTCTGCGCGTATGCTTATCACTGTTGCAGCTGAACATAGTTCGCTGGGAACAGTCCATACTGGCCATGGCAATAGCCCCGCCACCAACCCTCATCAATCTGAAACAAATTCAAGGACACATCAGGGTAACACTTCATTGTAACTAGAGTACAGCAGCCCAGGCTTCTGAGCAAATTGCAACTGCATGCAAGATGATGTTCTGGCAAACTAAGTGTACTGGTTAACTGAGTCTTACATTATTGTACACACTACCAACCAATACAATCTTTAAGATGTGCTCAGCCACTCTGTCTAAAATTCAGTATGTCTGCGACACATCTGTAAGTTCGCTATTATGTTGTGCTAGTTTTCTACCTTTCTAATAATATGATGGTGATATATTATTCCTATGACTCAAGACAGCAGCTAACGTATCAATACACACCAAGAAGAAGAAGAAGAAGAAGAAGAAGCAGCAACTGATTCCACAAGGACAGTCATCTTCTAGCTGAGAGCTGGTCACATAATATTAACTGCGACTGAACAGGATTGCCCACGCTAGCCATTATGTGTAATACACAGTACTCTTATTCAAACACTGTGAAAACAAAGACCAGTTCTTGACTGGAATGTGAGTCTACATACTGTGAATCAGCCTAACTGTACATGCAAGGGTAGGCAGTGTGCCATTAAAAGAAGTCTCCAGGGGTTTAAACAGATATCTGAACTGCAGAAACCATAGAGTGTGAAATTAAATGAAATGACCATATGTGATAAGCAGGAAAAATTAAATTCAAAGAACTTTACCATTCATGAAACAACTCACCATTTCCACATTTGTGATGATATCATCAGGATCAAATGATATTTCATCATCAGCCGCTGCAAGCAAAACCAAAAAACATTATTACACGTACGAGCCTTCGCCTTATCCAAAATTTACACCTTAGGTACGCAGTGCACCAGCACCCCTCAATCTTTCACTGCATTTCAGAGCCCATGTTAAGCCACAGACACCTCTTCCAAACAGCATTCCATCAAATGAGACCATGGGACTTCGTTCATATACAGTCATGCGCTGCATAATGACATTTCAGTCAATGACAGACCGCATACACGACAGGAGTCCCATAAGATTATAACATTATAATACCACTGTGTTACAATTGCCTACAGTATTCATTAAAGTAACATGCTGTACAGGTTTATAGTCTAGGAGCAATAGGCTATACCATATGGCCAAGGTAATAGGCTATACTATCTAGGTTTGTGGGAGTACACTCTGTGATGTTTGCACAATGACGAAATCGCCTAACTTTGCATTTCTCAGAACGTATTCCAGTCATTAAGCGACGCATGCCTGTATTCTCCACTCGGACACTATTTACACCTGGCCAGTCAATTACAGACTACAAAAGTTAGTAAGTCTTAATGAAATGCCATTTACTTATATATTGGGCTCATGTTCCCTCTTTCATTTCATGCTTCATAATTAATATTTCTAAAGGAAAAGTAAACTATGATCACCAATATCCCCTAAAGGTGAAACAGCTGGGTTACATCTGTATGTCTATCACTAAACAGCATGGAATGTGTGAGATATGAAGTTCTGACACAACTGTTGCTGAGAATCAGATCTTCAAGGATGTGACACTGTGTCACTACGTGAGGGCTTTGGTATCCACTCAACCAGTGACATGGTGTAGTATCATCAATATGAAACTTGGTGACTGTGCCCATAGTCTATAAATCAGGAGAAATCCAACCTGCTTGATAGTCGTACAGTGCGATGGCAGAATATCCTGTGTCTTCAATGTTATTCGCTTCTACTTCTTCCTCTGTTGGCTGTGTCTGCACCATGTGTCTCTCCACAGGAATATCTGAAACTGAAGACTGTGGCATGACTGGAGACTGTGGTGCAGGTGCTGTGGGTTGTGGTGGAACTGCAGACTGTGGTGATAATGGAGCTTCTTGAATAGATGATCGTGCCTGTGGTTCAGGCTGAGGCTGAACCACCTGCAATGAATGCAAAACCCACATTAATTCTGTGTTGAGCAGCACGCTGCCAGTCGCTCAGCTTGCAATACCTATGCAAGGTACAAGGCCTGACTACATCAAACATGAAGATTCACCACTGTGTTAGGTTAGTAACGACATAAATTCAATATAAAATAAATGATCACAGCTCATCATCAGATTGTCAGACAAAATCATGACCTAGATACAGCTAATAAATACTGTACTTAAAAAATGAGCCACATTCACATATTTGGGAATGACTGTAGTGAATAAATATCATATTGATGACAAAATTATGACCAGATTAAACTGAGAAAATGTTTGCCGAAATTCAGATGATCATTTACTACTTTCTCACAACCAATCAAAAAACCTAAAGACTCTGACACATACAGAATTACAATTACACCTGCTGTTTTATTTGTGTGTGTGAAAACTTGGTCTAAGTCATTCAAAAGGAAGAATAAAGATTGAAAATGTTCAAGGTCAAAGTCCTGAAGAGGAGACTGTACTAGGAGGATAGTGGAAATAACGTAATACGGATATATACATTAATCACTTGGAACTAGTAGCACATGGTCACTAAAACTAATGCAGCATAGGTGCAAAACCCAGGCACAGATGGGAGTATAATAAATTGGATTTGCTGGAAGTGGGATTGGGGTGGAGATGGACTGGATTGATCTGGCTCAGAATAGGGATAGTTGGTGGGCTCTTGTAACCATGGTAATGAACCTTTGGGTTCCATAAAATGCAGAGAAGTTCTTGACTAGCTGAGAACTGCTTAGCTTCTCATAAAGGACTATGCTCCAAAGAGTTAGTAAGTAAATTAGTAAGTAAGTATATAAGTAGGTGACAAGTGGAAAATTCGGTATGCTGAAGGAGCTCATAAAATTTGGAAACCACTGCACCTACTGAAATTTTATACAGTAATACTGATATCAAAAACTCATCTTCCTTTTTTCTGATAATTTTATGTTCTTCTAGAATAAATGACACTAATTACAATCTGTGGCCCTCCTATTATAGATTTCAGTTCTCTATTCCAATTCTAATATGCCATGGTGGATGGGGGGTTAAGTATTTGAAGTGTGCTGTGAGTACCAAAGTTTAAGTACTGATGACAGCGACCATGAATTCCTTGTGCTCTGATATCCTGGTTACTTCTCTGATAGGTGATTCTGATGACTGAACTGCTCACACATATCTGCTGGAAATTGCAAATGTAAGATTATTCTAGTGACTGCTGTCGCAAGATGCCCTCCCTCTTCATATCTCAGAGTGTCTGGGTTTGTTTGTGAACCTACGGTACGCTGCTAAGATGTTTTCATTTTCCTCAGACCCATCGGACAAATTGCGGTGAAGTACCCTACAACATGCCATCAGTGCTACCAACTGTTCCCACACCACTGCATGCAGCCACACACCTCCTGAGGCACAGACGCAGTCTGCTCAAGGTAAAGTTTGTGCTCCTGCAGTTTTCTCTGTTTTTCCTCTTCCTGTTCACGGATCTTCTTCAGTCGTTTCTCCTCTTGCTCCCGTGCCTCATGTTCTTCCAAGTCCTCCTGCTTCTTGCGTCGTTCTCGCTCCTCCTCTGCCTTCTTCCTTGCTTCCTCATCACCCTGCTTTGCAAGGTTTTCAAATTTGGCACGAATGTTCGACGGCTTGGCAGATCCTTATGGAAAAAATTTCATTTCTCATGAAAACAGAAGTCAATAAATGGACACATTTTAAGCCCTTACAAGTGATAATCAAATTTTTGCACAAGCACCACCTGAGAACATCAAGAACAATTCAATTAAAATTTCTACAACATTTTCGTGAAGGTCATTCAGTTTGTGCCTGTTGTCACAAGTATGTGCTCTGCTATTTTTGACACACTAATGGCAGTCACTGATAATCTGCAACACCTAGTATTGTTAGGATAACCTGTGAAGTGTGATCATAAGGACACAACATGCAGTATGTGTGACAGTAACAATGGATTATATGAAGCCTTTAGCAACTTGAATACAAAGCAGAACTGCAATCACCTCTGCCTCCGTAGTGATGCACTATTGTGAAAAGTGACACAAATGAACCATACTCGTCTTGACACAACGGATGTTTATAAAAACGTGTCCTCATTGTTAAATTCCCTAATGTGAACCCTGTTTTCCACTGACACCCACATTATAAGTTGAGATGCATTTCCTACAAAAATTATGCATAACCAGAGACATAATAAAATACACTATTTTTATCCACCATAAATAATGGTATATCTTAAACAGTGGTAAGGCACCACACAGCTTACAGTAAGATGGAAATAGCAACCATGCCCCCCCACCCCCCCCCAAACCTTACATCAAATACGCATGTGTATATGAAATGTGAAGAACTTGAACACAACCACTGTTTTAGGAACAACAGTTTTGGCTGAACTGGCTTTTGTTTTGTACACGGTGTTTATAAAAAATTAATATTCATTCTACGTCTCCACAAGAGCAAAATTCTATAACCAAATGGCACCAATGCAGGGGCACACCGAGTAAGCATGAGACGTGGTACAGCTCAGTACTATCAGCCATGAACTTGTCACAGACCCAGTGCAAGGTTAGGTATACAATTTTTATGCAAAATATCTCACAGTTTGACAGATGCTGAAGGTACGGGTTAAGGCTGGGCATCAACATGAAAGTGCGATGACTGAATTGGTTCAAATTGCAGTCAGTTTATGTTACAAACAGTTACAGGTCACACCTGTTGCCAAAACCTGTTTACCTTAAATGGTGGCATGTCACCAAAGTACTAACAACAACAGCTTGAGCAACTCACCAATATCCGGTCTGGATTTCTCATAGTTCGTGCCAACTCTCTCAGGCTGTTCATTGAAATCGTGAGCTGATTTGTCTACTCGATCAGTCTGAACCCCAAACTTACCACCAAAACCCTACAATTCAAAGAGAAATAAAATAATGTTAACAGCAAATATGTGGCATTTATCACATGATCGTAACGAAATGGTAAACTCTAAGGGGTGGTTGCAGGTTTCCAACAAACAACCTGTATGAGGAAATTACAAATATCAGGAGGCGTGTTACACTGCATAAGAAGGGACATTTCAATACATGACACTGCACTGCAGCAGATGAAGAAAAAACATTACAGGTCCTGGAAATCCTTGCATTAAATTACATATCCTCTTCCACTAGCTGTATTGTAAACTGGAAGCTTACAATGATAAGGTACAAGATGTACAATATGATGGCTGACAAATCAGACAGAAGGGAGAGTGGGGCCACAAACGCACAATATTCACAAAGTTCTGACACCTTATTATCCTGAAGGACATAAATATTTTACCTTACTGTGATCAGTCTGACTCTGATGTTGATGCAACCCTTCATGGTGGTCCCACCCAACGGCAGATTTATCTTGACGGTCCACCTGAACACCAAACTTCCCACCAAATCCAACAGCATAGTCTGCAATAACACACTTTGATGTTACTCCAGCAGTGGGAAGTGGCAAACAACAATTGTCAGATAAAATAAGGACCCAATATAAGTCACAACTGTATGAATAACACATCTAAAACTCATCTAAAATTTTCCCTCTGAAAGGCGTCAGAGTCACGTTCATCTTATCACCTTTGGCAACCTCACTCTCTTCCTTCTCCAGGCAATGACAGTTAAATTCTTATAATAAAACCAACCAGATGCACTAATTTCTCAAATTTATTTTTGGAATAAATTTTTCAATGTACACACAGTAGTGGTATATGTCATACAGGTTTGCTGACAGCTTGTGAGCTGTCAGAAAACCTGTATGACATATACCATTGCTGTGTACAATGAAAAACTCCTGATGGACAGAGGAACTGTCCGAAACACGTTGAGTTTTATTATTCCAAAAATAAATTTGAGAAATTAGTGCATCTGGTTGGTTTTATTATAAGAATTTATCACGATGCATGGTCACCAGAACGTCAAAATGACAGCTGAGTTGCCAGCACTGTTGCCATGCTGGACCCAGGAAGTTTCTCTTACTTTTTGCAAAATTATTATGTACAATAATAAACAGGACAATGATTTGGCTATTGCCCTGGCAATCACACAACTACAGTTTCGTTCCCAGTGGGGCGTAAAACATATCTGTCTTGTCCAAAGTGTCCAGACTGGCTCTGGGGTCTATGCGGGCTCCTCTCCAATGTTTACCAGAAGTAAAGTTGCCAGGGTATACAGATGGCCCATCACATTCTCCTATAGTACCAAAGGTAAGAATGTACGGAGTTATACCTCCACTCCCCCACATTCAATGATACTTGATTAAGCAAAGGGACAACTTTATAACCTTTATTATGCAGTACGGTTTGTTTTTCACTGTCAAGGACTACACTCAACATGTTAATAGCCTTTATTGGCATCACACACTGAATCATCGTTCTTGACTATGGCGAAACTGCCGAGAAGGGACCAAAACAACACAGCAAGAATGGTTTACAACAGAGGGATGAGATTCTTTCCCAAAGCAGGAGGTGGAAGACGAATCTTGACTCACATTTGACATACAATAAATTTGGAAGTGTTTTTAACCTGCTGATCATGCTGTATTTACAGCAACCATACAGGAGAATTTATCTTCCAACTAAAATCTCAGTGCATTCCTACGACACCAGCCAAAGAAGAAACAATAATGTATTAGGTTATAAAAATGTTCAATGACACAGCATACAAAATGAACAGTCATTACAACACAAATGAAACACTCGTTTCTTAATAAAACATTTTCTCATTATTCCACAAACACTGAAAACAAACACATAAAGATTTGAAAACATTTGACAGTTAAAAAACAGTGCTTCAAAATTTGCTCTAATTAAAAAACGGGTGACAATAATATGTTATGTACAGCATTCTATTACATTTGCAGTTAGTGCCAAGTCTGTTAGTCCTACAAACAAACAAATGTTAGTTCCTACATTACAACATCCAGTACATTTTGATGTATGCATGTAATGAGTAGAATAGCACGTATGTGTGATGAATTAACCACAACCAGAAACTTAACACAGTATTAGGCTTTCTTCATAACCAGTGATTGTGAATTAACGTACCAGAATAACATTCTACATGACCTGCAATGTCAATCAACATGGAGTGGGCCTTCCATGCAAAGAAATTCACCAAATCTGAAGTAAAGTATTATTCCAATTATCCCCAACATATTTCTCCAAAACAAATGCTTTCATGTTCACTGAAAAGAGAAGTCCACTTCCTCTCACCCTATTCTTTAAGATGCATTTTAATATTATCCTGCCATATACATCTTATTTTGAATAAATCACTTCACCGATCAAACACTGTCAAAAACAAGGTAACATAAAAATATACATCTTTTATTCAGAAATTAAGCTACAGTCATAGAAGTGAACAATGCATTAATACCTTATTGAAAATATGTGAAAGTAAGAAGAAAATCCTGCTACATGCTAAACATTACATAAATATTAATTCCTTTGGGCCTTAAACTGCATGTGACTGCCTAGTTACTACATGGGGCAGGTTTTAACCTAACAAATAAGGAGATGTACATAGAGTTATTGCCCATATCATAAAGTACCTCCATTTGACCATGAGTGCTTCCTTATTATCCTTTCTCAGTCATCACTCAGCCTACAATTTGGTGCTATACCGTCTCAATTACTGACAGCATCATAAAATAATCTCACCAAAAGGTCTAAACTTTACATGTCATTCGCATAGCAAAACAATTACGTCCCTATTCAAACACCGTATCAGGCAGAAGTGAACAAAATACTTTGAGGCAGTTTGAACTATATGATTCAGTGTGTAAAGTCTCTGTGTATTTACATCCTGGAGCAGTGTTTCCGAGACAGGCACAACCTTCCACAGAACACACAGCACAGCAGTGTTTATGTTACAGAGTGACAAACACAGTGCTATTTACACTAAAGTGACGAGTGTTGTGAAGCCTGCAGCCTCAAAAGAAATGTTACTATAAGATTCCTAAGGTACTATATGGCATACATGTGACAAGACCCCACTGTAGTGGGCCAGCAGCTTGACACACTCAACATTTTGGTGTACAGCAATATCCTCAAACTTTCTACAGTCACCCTGCAACTCTCCTCTTTCAGGTATAGCTCTTGTGCCCATTTAGGCATAAATGGCTACCGATGGCATTACGAACATTTTGCTTTGTTCCTACAGCGTATACCAGAGCCAATCATGACTCAAGATTCAACAATGATTTGGCTACATTGTGCAGAATCTTTTGTCTTCCAGTTTGCTATCCAAAAATTTAAAGATTAAGACATATAGAATTAAAATTTTGCCTGTTGTTTTGTATAGGTGTGAAAATTGGTCACTCACATTGAGGGAGGAACATAGGCTGAGGGTGTTTGAGAATAGTGTGTTGAGGAGAATATTTGGGTCTAAGAGGGATGAGGTAACAAGGAAATGGAAAACACTACACAATGAGGAGCTTAATGATATGCAGTCCTGACCCAATGTTGTGTGGGTGATAAAATCGAGAAGAATAAGATGGGCACAGCATGTAGTGCGTATGGGGGAGAGGAGAGCTGTATACAGGGTTTTGGTAGGGAAACCTGAGGGAAATAGACCACTTGGGAGACCCTGGCATAGATGGGAGGATAATATGAAGACGGATCTTCAGGAAGTGGGATGTGGAGTTATGGACTAGATCGAGATGGCTAAGGATAGGGACAAGTGGCAGGCACTTGTGAATGTGGTAATGAACCTTCGGGTTCCATAAAGTGCGGGGAATTTCTTGACTAGCTGCAAACCAGTTAGCTTCTCAAGGAGGACTTTCCTCCATGGAGTGAGTGAGTGAGTGAGTGAGTGTGTGAGTGAGTGAGTAAGTAAGTAAGTAAGTAAGTAACTAGTAGTCTTAAGTCCTTGTGAGCAAAGAGTACTAATTCTACCCCAAGACTATACAACAACAAATATTAAGTTCAAAATTTTTAATGTCAGGTTTTTGGGTTATGATACTGTATATTCTAGCACGAGAATACTATCATTTTGCAATAAGAGGACACATTAAAACAGATACTTGAGTCCGGGTTTTCATCCCCAGGTGAAGAACTAAACAATGGTAAGTGTACAACTGACCCAAAAACTGGTACTGGCATCAACAAATTTTTCTTTTCATTTTGCAAGACTTTTTGTACTATGCATGGGAAAGTAAAACACAATGACAGGGCTCCACTATTAAAATATCTTAACATCACAATAAACATGTACACTGCTGCTCTGTACCTACTTGCACAGCCATAAACCAGTACACAGAATTTTCAATGCTACTTTTTGTAAAGTACCACAGTCAGTCAGTTCACTCTGACAGAAACTAATAGGTCTGAAATTGTGAAACCAGACCAACAAAATAAGGTGTGATCAATCAAAACTGTGCCAGTTTCAACACAACAATGTGAAAGCACTAAAACAAGTGCAGCTGCCACATGAGACAACAATGTACACATGCATGTAGTGTCACATCACCTGACTAGTGGCAGCACAATGCCTTATTAAACGCAGTTATACAGGCTCTGGACTGATTTAATCTTACAAGACTATAGTTACTTGTGGCACGACTGCTGAAGATTTGGGTCTTCTAGGATGTGATGCCACGTTGTTGGGCAAGTATGGCATGACATTTTGCAGGACTGTCTTCACCTCGTGGGTCAAGCAGTGTAAGCATCACATCCCAGAACACTTGAATCTAGACATAAACTTGTCTGCTGCTGAACTGTAAACCAAACTCACTAAGAACTGAGATTACCACAGCAACGAATACACACTCTTCAGTCCGGGAGAAGCATACTGATCATCTGGGATACCCTGATAGTGGAGGGAGGAGGTTCCTCTGAAAAGCCGGCACACTTCTTCCGGACTACAGAGCACGACATTCTAAAGGATATTCTTGTTAAACAAACATTTACATTGGGCACACGAACCATGTGACGCCAAATACTATTCTAAGCCAGCTCAATCCTCTTCACATTATTGTAAAGCTATGTCATCAAACCCATCGTACATTCGTCCTCTCATCTACATGTCTGTTTCCCCAAGTGATCTTCTATGTCCAAATGCACTGCTTACAGGCTGATGCTGGTCTGAAGCTGCAACTTTTTACAACTCTCAATGTCACTCAAACTCGCATTTAACCTTCATCTGGAAGATGATATAGTACCCATATTTTAACCGGAGAATTCCAGGAATATATCTTAAATATGATAGTATTGTGGGCAGCCATATTTTCACTGGGGTAACAGTATTAGTACTGAAGAAATACGATGAGTTGTCAACTGGGCCATACACTTGTGCCATACAATCAGACGACAAGTGGCCACTACAGGTTAATCACAGCAGAGACTTGATGTTTGTGTTTAATTGGGTCTCATTAACCACCACAAATAACAAAATTAATTGTCAAAGTAAAGCACTTATTTGGGTACATGAAACACCAGTAATAAAGGTATGAAATAACTGCAAACATCATTAAAGCGTGAATTTTTTTAATAACCTACAACTCTTTTTGGAAGCATAAAATACATTAAACAATTAAGACACAGCTGCATCCAACACAGTACAAAAGAAATCAACCTCATGTAAGAAAAAACAAAGCAAAACTAAATGAAGCGTGATCTGTGCAGTTGTGGCAGGGTGCGGAACACTGATTCACCCACGATTCATCCCTGTTCACTGGAACCACTCATGGAAGGTCAACACCAAATCAATGAGGCTCACAACCATCAAGACTCTACTGTACAGTACATTATGGACTTAACTGGCATGGCAATCTTATCATACCAATCCTCTCAAAAGACTCATGATTAGTATCGAGTTCACATAAAAGAAAACACTCACACTTCTGAAGAGAAAGACTACAGATGCATGGTGTTATACACAACATTACACAGAGGAACCAGCACTATCCTGTCATTCCTCAAGAGACGTAATGATACACAGCCAGCAGTCAGAAGAAGGGCACAGGACATGCAAGCACCCAACCACCTATATGCACGCCAGTCTGAGCGTGTTACCTTTCTGGCTACCGTGCTTCTCAGTCTTCTCAACGTAGTCCCAGCCGACAGCTGACTGGTCCTGGCGATCCGTCTGTATGCCATACTTGCCACCAAACCCTCTGGCATAATCTGAACCCAACCCAGTAAAAATATCAAGTGAAACTGTTGCTTCTTCAAGAAAACTCAATTATTTTCTCAAGAACAGTGAAATCAAACCCTTTACAATTCCTGTGAAACAGTATGCACTCACCAGACAAGTGATAAAATTGTGTATCACTTAAGGTAAGTTAGGTTATTTAACCAGAACTCTGCCATTTGTTGTTCCTACTTACGAATTCTCAGAAGAAATATCAACAAATACAGACAGCAGATTTCACTCAACACATGATCACAGTATGAGTAAACTCATAATGTCAGTGCTGGACAGTTTCCACTGGTAGACCTGTATGGGAAAATCATACTGCTGGATACTTTCTGGAAGATGGCAGGTAAGTGTTAAACTTTATCACCCAGCAAGGGGGTAATTCAAACACTCAGTATTACAGATCTGCAACACATGGACAGCTAGACCACATAAACATTTACAGCAGTTTAATACATGTCCAATAAAGCTACCCCATTACGAGCGTGGACAGGGCCTTACGGCTCCAAGAGGTTGAGGCTCCCAGAATTTGTAGACAATTTGCAAATGAAGGTGCTAAGGTTGTCAGCCCCAAGCACCGGCCGCACTTACCCCCCAGGAGAGGTCCCTGGTACTTATTTCCGTTACAGGCTGAGTCGACCCAAGGGCCATAGTGCAGCTGCAAGGATTAAGTCAATGTAAAATCCCAATGACCCCATCAGGAATCAAACTCGTGGCCTTCCAGCTTGTAGTACAGTGCCTCAACCAACTGCACCACCATGTAACCCATGCATGGCCAGTAAGAAAGTTAAATTATATTCTAAATGTAGCAAAGAGTGACCTTCCTTCCCTGGGTGAGCCTTGTCCTCCTCAACAATCAGTCTCCATTTCTCTCTATCTTTCATCTTCTCCATCCACTGCTTTATCTTCATTACTTTCAGGTCTGCTACCACATCATCCATCCATCTCAAACGTGGTCTTCCTTTTCTTCTTCCTATAAACAGTCTTCCTTCTGTCATCTTTCTTGCCATCACTCCTATTTCCATTCTCTTTACATGTCCCAGCCATCTTATTCTTTGAGCTTTTATAAATTTCACAATATCCTCCCGGTTTATGGATCTATTCAATTCTTCATTATTTCTAATTCTCCAGACATCCCCCTCTTGGATCAGCCCATAGATCTTCCGCAGTATTTTCCTTTCGAAAATCCTTAACAAATTCTCATCGGATTTTGTAAGGGTTCAGGTTTCAGATCCATATGTTACTGCCGGTCGTATAAGCATTTTATATATTTGCATTATGGCAGATCTCTTTATAAACTTCCTTTTTAGCATATGATGGTTAGCTGCATTTGGTATGTTCCCTACTTGTATTCTGTCTTTTACACATTCACTAATCCTTCCTTCTTTATGCATTACATTGCCAAGATATTTGATGCTGGACGCTCTTTCAAATACTTTATCTCCTACTTTCCAATTCTGAGTTTGTCGTCCCTTCTGAGCTGCAGACACAGTCATATATTTAGTCTTTTTCTCATTCACTATTATTCCCATTTGTTGGGTTTTCTCCTCTACCTCTCTCTATACGTGTCTTAACCTAGTTTCTGATCTAGTAACTATCACTACATCATCAGCATAATGCACAGATCTTGCGTGACTTTGTATAGATCGTGCCTCTCTGGTCTATTTCCTGTGCAGCATTGTGTAGTGCTAGTATAAAGAGAGTTGTTGACAGACCATCACCTTGTTTAACTCCTTTATTGAATTCGAAGGGAGCACTTACATGATTGTCAATTTTCACTTTTGCTTTGGTTTGACACATAGTCATCCTTATAAGCCTGATTAGCTTCTGTGGTATTCCCATGTTGCCCATTGCTCCAAACAATCTTTCCCTATTTATACTACCAAGGCCTGTTTAAAATCAATAAAAAGCATATGTAAGTCTAACCCATGTTCATTATGCTTCTCTATCATCTGCCCAAGTATGAAAATTTGGTCGATTGTGCTTTTATTTCGACGGAATCCACATTACCCCCTATTATCTTTACTGTGACGATTTTCAGTCTTTCATTTAGGATGTTGAGAATATCTTATGTGTGTTGTTTAAGAGTGTAATGCCCCTGTAGTTGTTACATTCTAGTTTGTCCCCTTCCTTATATATTGGGCAAATTATTCCATTCCTGGGGCATACTTTCTGTTGTCCATATTAATTTGGTTAGTTCGTGGACTGCATCCATTACACCTTCTCCTCCACATTTTATTAATTCCTCTACAATTGTATCTTCCCCTGGAGCCTTGTTATTTCCCATCCTTTGTATGACAAGTCTGATCTCTTGTTGTGTAGGTTCTTTACATATTTCCTGTGGCTGTTCTAATCCATGATCTGTCAGCAAAGAGTGACACGAAACTTAAAAAACAGTAGTATCTTGAGCTGTTCATGTTCTTGTACTTTCTCGTTCATTTAATGATATATGAGCAGCTTAGGTTATGTGATGTCACACAAAATGATGACTATGCAGGGCAAATTAAAAGCAGCTGTTCTGTGGTGCTATTTGTGAATGGACAAAGAAAAAATTGATAAGCATCTCTACATCAACCATTTCTAACACAAATACTAATCAATTTTGGATAATACTAAAAAGAATGGTCATGGTCAATTTATAATTCCTCTTTCAAATACCTGAAAAAAGAACAACAAATTGGCAGTTCGGTCAAAGTTACCTCTCTGTGATTCATGCTTTTCGACCTTCTCAACATGATCCCAGCCAACGGCAGACTTGTCCTGGCGATCTGCCTGAACACCATACTTCCCCCCAAAGCCACTGCTGTAGTCACACTGAGAACCATGCTTCTGTATCTTTTCCTTATAGCCCCAGTCTTCTGCACTCTGCAAAATGCAGCTTCATTAACAAAGAGGTACGGAGCTTGAACACAATCACAGCAATGCCCATTGTTGTTTCAAAGCATGTGACAGCAGAAGGCAAATGTCAAAATACAGTGTCCATTTTACTGCGTCCCAGCATGGCTACTGTCACACGAACTTCTTTTGCATAGAAAGCTTGCGTGTGCTGAAAATTCAGAGTCTAATTTTAAACCGCAGTTCAATAATTCCTGATGGATACAGTCATACTACATGATAAATGTGCCAAGCTCTGAGACACAATAAAATCGGCATTTTGTAATAATGCAGTCTCATTCTGCCCAGTTCTGTCATGACATACAGAACATGAAATTATGAAATTCGAATTTTAAGAACAGACAAAAAATTTAATATAATCGTCACTCTGCAGTGTCGGCCATACACGTGGCAACAAATCATTTGTTGTAACATTTCAAATATATTTAGACCAATGCTAATATTGCTTTTGCCACCTGTCACCATCCACTTGCCTGTGGTGAGTTCAAGGCTCTGTTAACCATTACATAATGTGTAACTTTATTTGGAACCCAGCCATTTCACCAATTCTGTGAGTGGTGCTCACACTATTATGTACCTTGTCTTGTCGATCAGTCTGCACACCAAACTTGCCCCCAAACCCAGTGCTATAATCGCGCTGTGACACGTGCTTCTCCAACTTGGCTATGTAATCATGTCCAACAGCACAGCTGTCCATTCTGGATAAACAACATGACAGAATTGAAAAGTCCTACAAAGTACATTTCAGTATCCAGATACACTAAAACATCCACAATATACAGAAATGTAGCTCTGATGATATAAACAAAAATTCACAGGAAGTTTCTTAGTGTGAAAACCTCTCAGAAGGTTCCCACGTGAATACATAATCAGGTCATAATTATTAGGTTATTTAATCATTACATAGCATGTGCATAAATTACACAGTAATGAACAGGATGAGAAAAAGATAATCAAAAAGTTAATATCTTACAGTTTAGCAAATGATAGTTGAGGTTTGTAGCATGGTCCTGACATGAAAAAAAAATCTGAAACCTCAGAACATCATGTGTTTAGTGCAACATAAGAACTGGTAAAATGTTATACCTGTAAAGTTACCATAATGACATAAGCAGTTTGAGGTGCAATAAGAATACTCCAACAAGTTCCAAACATTCGATAGGACTAAATTCACTCAGAACTAGTTCTCTATCATGAGCTTCCCGAATATGCAGATGAAACATCACGAGCTTCCCAAACATGCAAATGAAACTTCAAGTTCAATAAGATGGTATATTTATTTCAGCTAAACAGCAACTGCTAAAGGAAGTCCTTCCAACACTACAAGCACTGATGGCATGTGACCCATGACAAGAGAGAAAATAAATGCCCACCAGGTATTGGTGACAAAAACCTCTAAAAAAAAACAGCCACTTGGAACACAAAGATAGTGATGCATAGACAACATGAAGATAAGTCTTTAAGGGGGAGATAATTTTCAATGATGTGAGGTGGATGAACCTGGTGCAGATCGTATGCAGTATGAGGCTTTGGTATTAACACTCTTGAATCCATGCCTCTACCACCACAGTGCAGATAATAAAATGATAAACGTATTGAATATACTGTCAAATCTTCAGCTCTCAGTCTGTCACTGCATGACTCACATCAGCAGGCAAGTCTACTAGACTGGAAGAACATCAACCACTCTCCTACACTAAGAACATTGGCAGCAGTGGACCATGGGTATATGTCCAATAAACTATCTATGTCCATGTTATATTAATACAAACCTGTCAGTCTGTACACCAAATTTTCCACCATAGCCAAATGCTGCTTGAGGACCCTCTTCCAACTGTTTTTGCTTCAAAACGGCATCTGCTTCAGCTGTCTCTGATCGTAGCTTATTCATACTGGAAAATATGCCCACATCTGTACTCAGGTTGCAACACTTTATTTATATTGTGCAGTACCTGTTTACTTAATAATGAAGGAAGCTCAGTTTATATAGCATCAAGTGACAGGATAGTTGGTCAATAGAGACTTGGAAAGAAATTTGGATGTGGTATCATTCCAGGCACCATACTTGCATCTGCTGAGGGGGGGGGGGGAAAACAGGGAAAAAAAAAAAAAATTATATTAGGGGGGGAAAAAAAAATTTAAAAAAAAAAAAAAACCAAAGGAAAAATAAAAAAGTCC
>Ga0123354_10004503_pt1 | contig 19764 bp, 9 predicted proteins | sample TergutLab28metaG_2_FD_97872 | JGI IMG/M metagenome (GOLD analysis project Ga0123354, IMG submission 97872) | Labiotermes labralis P4 segment gut microbial communities from Petit-Saut dam, French Guiana - Lab288 P4 | ecosystem: Host-associated > Arthropoda: Insects > Digestive system > Gut ...
CAAAAAAAAAAAAAAAAAAAAAGACACACCACAAACAATAAATAGATTTAATATATAATATCAAAATACACCATAAAATAAAATAAGGTGGGGGGGGGGGGGGGGGAGGAAGTGAAAATTGAGATTCACAGCAATAATATAATTGCTTGTGGTATATTGAAGTAGTCCTGGGACATTCTTGAAGCAATCCTACAGGTACGAAGTATAACTCAAAGACCACAATTTGACTCACACTTCTTTGGATCCACCAATGGATTCACATCACAGCTCAAACATTTTTCTTTTGTTCTCTCTACACTCACAGATGATATCTTCACACAATTATTTTGTCAACAGTGCAACATAAAAGTAAGATCCAAATATACAATTCCAACCATGACATACATATATCGGTATCACTGCTTTCCAAATGGGACCCATATACGATAAAGCAGTATGCACAACAGAGGCCACTGTAGAACAGGGTGTTGCAAGATGGTAAATCCACAAACATGACCAGGCACCTGCAAAGCCAGCACATGATTGACGGAGCACACTTCCAGCAGCAGCATTTTAGCCATTTTTTTTTAAATTTAACCAACAATGTTTAATTTACTAACTAAAACTTTCTGCATTTTACTTTTCAAACTTCTGGGCCACCCAAACAGAACAGTGAAAAATACAGCCAGTTGTGAGTAAAAATCAATACCAAAAAGGGGGCAGCCAAAAATCTGTTTCCCTAGAGTGACAGAAAACAGACAGGTGGTGCTGTCCACACATTACACAACAGGATATGTAAGTATATATGAGGTAGCATGATAACAAATCGTCGTAACAAATTGAACATTATCCTATCCATGTTTTGTGCAACAGATTGATTTTACAGCACTTAATCCAACTAATTACACATGTAACCATGAACAGTGAATCACAGAGTCCTGCAGTCCACAGTGATCTATTGTATAAACATCAACAGACAGCCAAAGGATAAAACTCCCTTCAGAACGAAGATTAGTGACATAGATGTTTGTCTGCAACTATACATAAAATTATCATGAACTGTAAAATACCTGTAATTAATCCACATTTTGTACATAATTTGCAATATTTTAATTGCTAACACTGTATTTAACTCTCTATATGCACATCTTTGACAGCATTTACTAGTAAAGTATTCCTCTGTCAATGACCTCCCTGAAGATAGCCTATAGAGGAAGAAACATGTAGGATGAGCATAACAAAGTAACAAATAGTTATCTGTGGTTACATGTGCAATTACTTTGAATAAATACTGCACAGCCAATCATCATTGCCTGTGTTTCAAAGGACAATAAAAATAGAGGATGCAAAAGAAGAAGAAAAAGTGGATGAAGACATCTGCTGAAAAGGTACAATTTTAGCCACAACAATTCCCCAAGGGAAATGTAAATATTTTTGCTGCTAGACTACAAAGTTTCTTTACAAATGTTCCTTTTTATTTTTGGCAAGATACTGGACATGATTACATCCCTTATTCAGAAAAGACATGATTATGGTAGACTTGTGCACCACCTGGAGCCAGACTGTACACTGTCAACAATTTGTACAAACTCTGTTGCGCAAACTGTTTGATGGCGCATGAGCTGCCTTATAAAAAAATCAACTGTAGTGCTATCTCTGAAAGATGCTTCGAGATGCACATGAGACAATGTCATCACTATTTCATAGACTGACTGCAGTCCTTCCCCTTGTAGGTTTCTTGTTGCTCATACAGAGCAAAGAATGCACACTGAAACTTCAACCCTACTGATCTACAATTCCAGGCAAGATAAAATAAATAATAAAGTTCTCCTAGCTGTAAAGTAAAAATCAGTCCCATTACAGGCCTGGAGTGGCCCAGAGGGTTCCCAGATTACATGAAAAAGGCACAGGATGGTGGTAAGGTTGTAAGCCTTATGCACCAGCCACTTTTACCCCCAGGAAATGCTCCTGGTACTCATTTCTGTCAGAGGCTGAGTCGACCCCTGGGCCATAGTGTGATCGGAAGGATTATATCAATGGAAATTTCCAATGACACCATCCGGAATCGAACCAGCGACCTTCCGATTTGTAGCACAGCACCTTAACCACTGTGCCACTGCGATCATCCCTGGCTATATTGTACACCATCTAAAATCCAGCACTCTACTGATAAGCACTTGCTTCACATTTCTTTGAGATTGCAACTCTAATCTGACAGTGCACACTGAGCACTCAACTTTGTTATTCAAGGAGGGAGCAGCATATAATACGAAAGAAAAACATCTGAAACTCTAGTTTAAGGGGTTAATTAATTAAAAAACAAACTGCTAAAAATCAGAACAAAAATACAATGAAATATACCTCCTTTTTATAAAATTATGCGTGAACAAATTGAATCTGGCAATTTAAATCCCACCATTCTACAGACTGCACCTAGCATTTAATTCTGGCACCAATGGGTTAAAAGCATGAAACACCGAAATCCCCCATTGTCTCAGGAGCTCCTCTGACCTTCTGTTCCACACCACTGCCAACCAATCCTTTTAAATTCAACGGACATTCAACCTTTAGGTTCATTTCTGACAGATTCTGCAAGGCAGTTGTTCTTTAGGCAACATTATGTAGCTTAAAATCATATATGTTGGTAATATGCCACCATCTGCCAATACTCTTAACATGACAGTTACTTGTAACCCATTGTTTTCATCACCATAGATTTTGTCCCACCAATACTGACAGTATAATCGCAAGGTCTACTGAAGTACACGGCAGTTTCATCAGCATTTCCTATATGTCACAGAATGTAATCATTCACTCTCAGAAGTGCAATCACATCACACAAAAGCAACAAGTTTCTCCTTAAAGTCTGCTGGTTTCAATGAAAATTTTTTGGGTGTTATATTTATCAAACTTACCTTTTGGTGCTTCCATCTTTATAATTCTGCATTTGAAACCATGAACTTCTTTGCTGCACTGCAATTACTCATTACCTCAGCATAGTTAAAGAGCATTAGTTTACAGTTCTACTGTATAAGTTTATACCAATTAGATAAAAAGAATGTTTTGCTAAAATAAAGAAAGCAATTTTAAGAACGTCATTACCTGTTGACCACCTCCATAGAATGCAATGACATCTCCATGTTCACAAGTACACTGAAGTATTCTGTAATTTGGCTGGACTGCATTAGCTTCAGCAGTACCTCAATAGCAATGAGTGGATTGCTTTCAACCAAGTCCGGAAGCTACAACCACATCACCAATGGTGTGTCACTAAGAATGGTTTACTATACAACACTTAGGTTTGCCATTAAATAAGATTCAAGATTCTCACAGTGGTAAATATCAGATGTAGAGATTGACCTACAAGCAATGAAAATTAGCTGCAGAAGCAAAAGGCAAATACAGAAAGGGGCATGTCATAATCAAGGTAGTTGAGAGGACTGTACAGCCAAGAAGTAAATTACTCAGCTATGTACAATTTCTAAGTGGAAATGTAACATTACTGCAAATGGATGAAACCAATACATGAACTATGGTGGATGTCACCAGAATCATTAATTTGGCCTGGGAGTAAACCCAGAGAAAACTAAGCAAACATATAACCTTTTGAGACCACCTTATCTTCAAGCACTGGATGTCCATTGACAAGGGAATGTATCACTTGACATCTGGCCCTTCAAGATGAGGCCATTATGTCATCCTGAAATGTTAGGCAACAGACGTCCAGTGACAGACCAGGACATCCCAGATGAATGAAGATCTTGGCAGTTTATGAAACTTAAAACTCTCAACGCTCACTGGATCAGTGAAACACTTATTCCCTTTTTCCATTTCTGCAGCTCTGACTGGCCAGAATACTAAAACCATCATAAATACTCAACACATTATCCTCTTCCCGGTCACTTCAGCAGCCACCTGAACCAAATATGGTCATCATAATGAAGGAGACAATGTGTTCTCCCACACTGTCACAACAAACCTACCATACTACATAGTGCAAAAACACCAAAACAACCATCACTTCAACTACATCCACCATCACAACCCAAAAATTTTAATGTTTCTCTCTTCATACATAAAAAAATGTAAAGTTCACCCCAGAACAAGCCACGAAGACCCAGAGGGGGAGTGGAGGTATAGCTCTACTCTTTCTTTAACCTTGGCACTAGAGGGGGCGGGTGGTCAATGCCATGCCCGGCTACTTTACCCCCTGGAAGTGACCTGGCAACCATTGTATAGGAGGCTGGGTGGGCCCCAGAGCTGGTCTGGACAGGTACAGAAAATCTTGCCCCCCACCGGGATTCAATCCCCTGACCATCCAGCCTGTAGCAAGTAGGTGTACCGACTGAGTTATCCCGGCTCGCACTCTTCATACATACCACACAAAATTCAGGATTTCAATCTGATTTTCACCACATGTGTTATGCACCTTGTTTCACTCTAGACACTGCTCAAATGTGTTCAGCAATATGTTTCACCCTTGATCCTCACCAAATATTTAGTGCAAAATATTTCATTCTCGATTCTTATCACACATAGTGCAAAATATTTCATTCTGGATAGTGACCAATGTTTTGTGAAATATACAGTCGAACCCGCTTTAAACATCAATTTTGGCGACACCTCGTCTATAGTGACAGATATTCTGTGGTGCCAATTAATTCCTTACTGTAAACCATAACATTATACTCCTCCATTAGAACAACACTCATTTATAACAACACAAAATACTCAGTCCTTTTCATGATGTTATAACCTAGTTTGACTGTATTTAGTTCTTGATATTCACCATGTGTGGTGTGCAGTATGTTCCACACTAAATACTCACCTTGCTTGGAGTAAGTCCAATGTGATATACTAACTTTGGGTCATTTTCAAGTTCAGCCAATAAATGCTGCTGTTGTTGAAGTGTAAGGGCACCCTTGAAAGCACGAGCCATAAGCCTTTTGGCCTCAACGCCCTCACAATTAGAAACGCACATAGTTACATCATATGCTGCCTTATGTTCTGATGGTTCTGTTGTATTCAACCACACCAACTGAAAAAAGTAATTGGTCATCATTTGTAAAGGATGCTAATTAAAAAAAAACTTACAATAAAGTCTTTTACATAAGCAAAACTGTATCATGCTACTCAAGCATTAAGCCCTTAAAACACTAATTACCAAAATGTACAGCTACAGAGTTGACTGATTTTAAGTGGCAAACATACAGAAAAGAAGAACCACTGAAACAAATGTACTCGCAAAAACTAAGAATTACAACACTGTACCTCATCCTCACAACTGTGTATGGGGGGGACCACACGCAAGAACTCTGGCTTGTAACACTGTTCTATTATTGGCTTCTGCCCCACCAACAGTGCTTCAGCTGTTTTCTTTGCGACACTCTGCTCTGGAAACAAACTGCAATACAGAACACAGATGTCACAGGCACAAGACATTCCAGAAAGAGATTTGTTTAGATGCTTCCACAAGTACAAGGTCAGCAAAACTAAAATAAATATACAGTAGAATTCTTTTAATCTGGCACTCACAGGACAGAAAAGGTGCTGGATTATCAAACAGTAATTTAGTTCTTACAGGTGATTTTTTTGTTACTGCCCTCTGAGAATGTGCACTTGCCACATACTTTCATTTAATCAAAGACATAGCTTTGTCAAATATCAGAAGCCCAGTCACAGGGTTTCCTTTGGAAACACATTGCAGGAAACCACTTATACAACACCTTGTTGAAATGAACCAATTTAGACTCTTAAATACCTGTCATTTTAAAAGGTCCTTCACATGTTCACTTGATGCTGTATGGTAATTGTTCCTCTTTTTCCTTATATCACAGATAGCTGACAATACAATGATGTGTAGAACCATAATCTCTCTTTGGTTTTCACCAATTTGAAGCCTCCTAATTGTTTCAAGTTTCTGAGGAATCACAAAAGTTACAAGTTTCTCCTTGCCTGCAGTCCCTTGTTTACTCACCTCTGGATATTCTGATGCTATTATAATAGCCTGATGGGCTCAGTAAGGTCCAGATAACCCAAATTAAAATGCACTGAAGTTACAAATGGCAAACTCCTGTCTTGAGACTATGTTCCTCAACTGCTAAACTATAAGGAGTGCCAGATGATCTGATGCCAGGTGAAAGAATTCCACTGTACATCTCACAAATATATTCTGAAATTCCTATTAGGATTGCAGTATTCTGGGATGTGATGCTGTGCACTCTTGTACACAGGTTCCAACATTCTGGCTCAACCTGCTGCACACACCTTCAATCCTGAATATGGATGCAGCAAGTTATTAACCATTTGCCACACTACAAGCCACCACATCCAAAACGTTTGCAGTTCTAATATTCAATGATATGAGAACCTCAAGTGTAAATTACCTGCTATTGTACACTTGAGACATCTAAAATTTGTCAGACATAGCCTCAAATGTTTGCTCTATTACCATTATGTTTAAACACACAAAACTGTTTCACATAAAATCTGTAGATATTTGTTTGATCTCTCAATATACCACAAATGACAAGCGGTGATTACTCTTACCAAACATAAATGAAGATTTCATACCATCGTTTAATAAAAGGCTCTACTATTTGTAGCAATTTCAAAACTGTACATGGAACAGCATTAATGTTCCAGCCAAGAAGTTTGTACTTTCTGTTTTGGAGTTTAACTGACACTATAAATATGAAAATGCAATATATACCATTCATGCTAACTGGTTGACTGTTTCAGAACAGAACAAACATATGGACACAAATCCAGTCTACTGTCCTTGAAGGAAAAGAAGAATGATAAAGTCATCCTCACGTTGCCATTTTTTTATTCTTTCAACTGCAAAGTAAATACTTGCATTTTATATGCAAATTTCAATAATGTATACATTTTGAAACTAATGTACAAACATAAGTTGCCATGATAAGCCTCTGAAACCACTAAAGAATTATTCAAATCACATTCACAAATTAAGCTTAATCTTTCCTCTCCTAGGTCAAAAGATTAATGACCTCATAATTTTCCCATACATGTCCAGCGTTAGATGCTTATCATTGTGAAATGACTATTGTACTGCATTGTATTTTTATTCATCCTTCTTGACAGAATTTCTTCAGGCCACAATGATACATCATTTGCTAAATGTGATTCAACATACAAAGAAGCCAAAAATTCTCCATCACACAACACTTCTTTAGCAAAAACCCAATTACATGCTTTCACCTGTAGAAATCCATCCTCAGCCTGTACAAAGTTGTATGAAAGGAAAATAAAATAAATACATGAATTTTGTTCATCTGACTCACATGGGGTCAGACAGTTGCCAAATTATTAACTACTGTGGATTATCAGACAGCATACTAGGGATAATATATAACCAGCAAAAGAAAGCAGGACATTTTGCATGTATCTTACATAAGAAAGAGGACATATCATCAGCAAAAAGAAGATGAAGTATGAGAACATATTATGTAACACTCCTCCATATTTCTCTGCTAGGAATTCTTTAAATTATGAAATCCTGAGTGAGATGTTCTTTAAGAGTGTTCTTCATAGTTTTAAGTTACTCAGAATTTCAGCACTGAAGTTTTCCCAGACATTCTGAACATCAACTACTGTTTTATTTTTGACTCAGACAATGATAATGTAATATAATTACGAATTTCTTTAAAAAAATGTAGATTTTTTTTTCAGTCCCATTAAGATATGAAAAAGCTTTGAGAAATAACAAATAGTCAAACACCCAGATATTCTACAAATTATAAAAAACATTATTTTTTTTTTAGTTCCCTTGATATACTGAGCAACAGTCTCTGCTGCTTAATTTGATTGTTGCTGCACTTTAATTAGTTTTGATTTTAAGCCACCTACTGAGAAAAATATTTGGCCCAACCTATGAAAATGGATCCTGGAGAATAAAAATTAAAGAGGAAATGGATAAACTAATAAAACATGAGAACATAATAAACTTCGCCAGAGCGTAAAGGCTAGGATGGTATGGTCATATTGAAAGAATGCAAGAAACAAGAATGGTCAAAGCAATATACCCCTGGAAACCTATTTCAAAGAGGCCAACGGGGAGACCAAAGATACACTGGGAGGATGATGTTAAAAAAGATATACAGAGGTTAAAAGTGCCAAATTGGAAGACCCTTGTCCAGGAGAGAGGAAGATGGAAGGAAGTGGTTGGGAAGACCAAAGCTCTGCACTAAGAGTTGTAGAGCTGTACTAAGAAGATTTTAAGCCACCAATTTTCCAGTCAATCTACTGGACTACAACAGGAACACCTTCACAGCCTTGTGACTGCTTGCATCTGCTGCAACTTCACAGTAAGACACAGTGTTATTTTTTAATACCTGCATTATGTTTATCATAGTATGCGGTGCAATTCCCGAGTTTGCTTCTGTCTTTGTTCGCACATTTCAAAATTTGTGGGCTATTTCAGAATCAGGAAATACTGTTTTGAATAGAACAGAAGCACAATCCACTCTCTTGTAACTCCTGTGATTTTCACAGTATGAAATGAAAACACACCTTTTGCCGCTATACAGCATCATCTGCTTTGCTTCCCAATGAAGTTAAAAAACTTGTTACTTTCACCGAACTTGTTTCACCTCTAACGGCTTTTTCATGCTTTTAGAATGCCACGTGGGGTCGAGGATCAAGAGCACCAGAGACATGCAAGTTCCTGGTTTACTGAGCAAGGATTTGGCTTCCCACTTGTTGCAACCATTTCGGAAACAAATACTTGCTTTTTAGTTTGTCCATGAATTTAGGTTTTCTTTTCCTCCTTGTAGGAACACAATAAAAGGATACACTAACGAAAAAGCACACAACACAACCTCCACTGCACAGCAGACAATTAAAAATGAATGACTGGATCCAGGCTCTGCGAGGATGCACTCAGATCCACAGGAACTGAGTGAAAGTAAGTTCTGAAGTTGAAATGTGGCCTACGAGAACTATGAAATTTAATGTATGTAATGACTGCAGAAAAATTCAGTGTGACTATCAACAAATGCCAAAAACCCAGACTTTTTGGAAAATTTAAAAATCCCCCAGACACAACTCTGAAGCCTGAAAAAGAGGACATGTCCAGAAAAACCCTGACATATGGTAAACTTAACCTATATGAACCTCGCTTCTTACATCTAATTTTTGTTACTGCCTTCTGTGTTTCAGGTGTGCAATTAATGAGAGAAGTATTTCATTTGGATATCTCCTCCATCTGCTGGTTCAGGGTCACCAGGGTCCTCTTCTATGTTCTCCACAATCCTCACATATGAAGATGTTGAGGACTAAGAGACAAGTGGTCAAGAGATACCACAACAGACACTACTGGCGGCATTTTTGAACATGACCCTGACACCTGCCTGTTTCATTTATGCAGCTCCTTGCTGATAAATAGGAACACTTCCAGTCTTAGGAATACTCTCCTCTACAGACAGATAATCAGGGTTTCTGAATTATAGAATGTAGGATTACAGGAATTTTGCTGTATGTAATATTATTAAAAACTTCAGATCTCAATTCTGTCACAATTATTTAATTTATGGTTATAAATATCATACAAATATTTATGAAAACATTAACCCATTATGATGGCATGTTACTTTCAGTTCTGGTATTAGCAGCTATGAGCCATGTAGCTTAAAATATATTAAAATCATACGTAGTTGTTACACAAACAGAAAACAAAGATATGTCAGAAATTCCGTACACCACGGAGGTCAAAACCAGGGATGGCACGGTGTGTACTGCATGGCACCGAACTAAAAATTCATATCTCATATACGATGTCCATATCATTGTAAAATTATACATGTGAAAGTTATGTAGTTTGAATTTTTAGCTTGGTAGTATAGATGCCTCTTCATTTGTTGTTCAAGGATTCATAAAGCTGAACACACCTACAGTCTATTGTCTTACTACCTAGATAGTGAGACACAATAAACAACAACATTCTCAGGCAATTAGTCACATCATAAAAGGTAAAGGTTCAACCCAGAACAAGCCACAAAGGCTCACAGCAGGAGCAGAAGCATAGCTCTACTCTTTCTTTAATCTTGGCACTAGATGGGGGTGGGTTATCAATGTCACATCACAGCTGCTTTACCCCAAGAAAGATACCTGATACCCATTGCACAGGAGGTTGGGTGGGCCCCAGGGCCAGTCCAGACAGGTACAGAAAATCTCGCCTCCACCAGGTTATGATCCCCAGACCACCCCACCCGTAGCAAGTTGCTGTACTAAATACTCTATTCAATCAGTCACATCATAACTTGGACAAAGACTAATATTCCAGGGTTATGTGGTGGCTAACTGTCAGTTGTTGATACATGTTTGCATTGTCTCTCTTGACCCATCCTTCCAAACTTCTTTATTGGTCTGCTGATGTACTATTTGGAGCCATGTTACCCTGTGATTCATTTTTCATCCAACTTGATCCTCAGCAGCTTAACTTGGACTGTAGCTGTTCATCTACATATAAGATTTCTGCTCATGTCCATTGAAGTTCAGTCATCCTTCTTTCATCCAAGTCTTTCTTTGGTTTGACCTTTGGGTGTGGTCTCCACATACTGATGTAGTGCCTTGTGATTCTTGCTCAACCTAGGCTTGCCATGCTGTTAGTCTGAATGGTGGGTTCCATGTTTGAATTTGAAACATTCTCTGCTGAATTCGTTCAGGTGTAATCTTAATTCTACGGCTTCTGTAATAACTCAGTCCACATGACCTGATATCTTGCTAGCTGAATCTTTATGCTGTGGTCCATTTTTATGCTGTGTTCTGCCCCTGTCAATCTGTCTACTTGATGGAAGGGTAGGGGTTTGTCAAGTACTTATTGTCACATCTCCATGCAATGACCTGTCTGCCCAACATATACAACATAACACTCACACGTTATGCTGTAGAAGTCATCTTTTAGTGGTCTTAGTCCATGTGAACTCTTTCCGGTTGAGATGTGTATGGTCTTTATGTCAAATTGCGCAAGAAGTCTGCCAATCCAGTTAGATGCTACATGCCACCCACATGGGCCCTCCTAGTCCACTTACCTCTTTGGCGTAGGGTGTTGCTCCCATATGACATTCTGTATCTATCCTAGGTTGATGATCCTATTATACTATTCCTCTTTACCAAAGGTGTACAGATTTTCAAAAAATTCAGCAGCTGCCTTAAAAACTTCAGGCACAAGAAGAATGACATGATGTAAGTTTCAAACTTAGGACCCAAAAATAACTGGCACCACCATGCAAAATTTAGCTGCCTGGGTGACCTGACACCTGCTATTTGTACAGCCCTGCTCTTTACAACCTCTGAAACCTCTTCTAATAGTACAAAGACAGGAACAAAAGACAGCAGCAGCTTTCTAATTTCCAAATCAAGGTCTTCTTTTTGCATAAATTTTGTCTAGCTGGTAATAAGGAGATCACGAACAAATATGGGAAAGGTTAATAGCCATAATGTACATAAGGTTATTATCAACAGCAGAAAACTGTAAGCTGGTGATACCACTACAATTATACAGGGTGTTCCTAAACTAGTTATACAAACCTAAGGTGTATTAACACAGAAAGTAGAAAACTTACAATATTATGATATATATCACATATATTTAATTGCCATCTACAGATATTCACAGATGTTCAATGTGGCTGATTTTCATGGACTGCAAACGAAGGTCTGCCACACATTTTATATTGTCTCATCTGCAACACAAGGTCAACCCTGGCCTGTGAAATACACAGTCAGTTTCAATGAACCGAATGTACCATGCTAAATTATCATTGTTTGGGGTGATTTTTTGTGATACTTGGTCCTGAACTTTCTCTGACAGAATAGGGCAACTGTGATTCGTGTAACCACAAACAACACTGTACGCACTCCGCACCGACATACGACTCCATGATGACTGGCAGGATTTCTAAGCAGCTCTGCACAAGGCAAATGCCATCTGGTGGTTTGAATGAAAACTTGAGGACTAGGCACAACTTTTGAAATGCACCTGACAATATTGTAACTTCTGGTTCAGAAGACTCTGTGTAACTAATTTAGGAATGTCCTGTACAATAAATCAATTACACAAAATAGATGTAAAACAAAACACCAAAATTTTACAGATACAGCTAGAAACAAGACCACCACACCAAGAACAGGTTACAACATATTACACCAAGGCAGGAAAAGAACTGCACAACACAGAAAATACCCAGAATGGAAGCTAAAACCCTAAACAACAATAACACAAACCAACAAGAACTGTGGGTTGTGTTACACATAAAGAGAACATACAAAAATGAAGAAGCAGAATGTTCTATATTGATCAAATGTAAGAATAATACATCATTTTGAATCAACAACACTTCAAGATTTTACCAAAATTAATAAAACACAGACACATATTTTAAACTTCAAATAAGTTTTGAGATACCCAACCACACCATCTGTATACATGATAAAACCCTGGGATCCCAACTATTGTTTGTATACTTTTGAAACCTGTAATTAAACTTAACTGAGGATGACAGTAAAGGGTCAGAACATGTGTCAAGTTGTCATATTTTAATGAAAACAAAACTGTTGTGACTGAAAGAGTGACTACGTTAATTGCATATATACATTATACTGACATGATAAAACGTCACTTTGAAAAAAATATGTCTAATATAACTATATACTCTTTATACAAGCAGTGAATAGGGAAAATAATGCACAGTGGAATTATTATGGAAAAAGATTTCAGTGTGTCTTATAGTACTGCTGCTCAAATTGTATCACTAACCTCACAGAACCAAACCTTGTTTCACTGTCTGGTAAAATGACAGGAATACCAGACCGACTGGTGTGGGGCAGCTCAGACTGCCTCTCTGCCAATGCCAGCTGAATGCTTGTAATGTCAACACTGTGAAATGTTGCAAGGTCACTGCTCAAGATCTGATTTGCAGTTCTTTTCAAGAGCTGAAACAGCATGACAAACACTGGTTTAACAATAGACTGTCAAGTACTTGTTGTTAATTAACTACATACTATCAGTCAAACGCAAATTAAAGTTGACCTTGTGATTATATGCTATGTCACTCTGCATACAGACATTGAAGCAGGCCTCCACATGTACTACACCTTGGTTTTACGTGGAGATGAGTAATTACCATATATTCTCGAATCTAATCCACACCCTTTTTACAGTTTCTGAGGGCTAAAAAGTCAGATGCGGATTAGAATCGTGTGCAGATTAGATTTGCAGTCGTAAGTTGGATTTTGGAAAAATGACAGAGCCATTGTACGTACCATAAGAACAACACAACACAATAGTTTATTATTTTATTTATTATTTATAATATATAGTATATTATGCAATATTTATAATTTATTATTCATCAGACTTGCCGTCATCACTCATAACTGAATCGTTATCCGTCACCCAGTCACTATCATCAGCTGTGGTGCATTTGTACCGCTGGCAGTTAAATGGCCACTTCACACACAGCGCGTTAGTCAGAGAACGGTTAAAGCATTGGTAACATCCAATATTATTCAATCAGTCTGCCTTGTAGGCAAGGGGCGGTTGAAGGAAAAGTGCGTATTAGAACTGCGAACTAAATTTTTTTGGTTTAAGAAATCGGCAAAAACTAGTGTGGATTAGATTTGAGAATATACGGTAGTAACCACTTGATATTAGACTCTTACAGGTCAGAACACAGATCATTTATATGCAACTACTATCTCCAAAACTGCAAATCAGCTAAGTTGAGGGAGATGGCAGTAGGCAATATCACTACCATTTCTCTTTCAGGGCTGTGTGAACTTCCCCAGTACACACTATTTTACAGAAAAATCACATAAACTAAGCCACTATAGTTTCTATCTCAAACCATATGACATTCACCTCTTTTGTTGGGTTGGTAATGAGCTGTGCCAGGAAGTTCTTTTCCATTGTAGAGAGGCGAGGCAGTTGGCCTGCATATTCAAGCTTACGTGTTGAACCTTTGTTAGTTTCTTCAGGGGGATGCTGTAATGAAAATAAACTACAATACACTTGGCATTTTGTTCTATCTGCAGTGTAAACAATACGTCAGTTTTAAAATACTGCATTATACAATAATTCACATGTTTCAGACATCTGGAATGAGTGCAAGAATACTTTCTGATTTACCAAATACTTTCTTCTTGTAGCCCTGTGTCAACAAAGCACCTCCAGAAATATTGCTGTCATTGAGTTTTGAGATTTTCATGGCAGACTCCACTTATGACACCATGTAGTCTGACAGGTTGTAGCTAATGTTTGAGAGCAACCTGCTGTCTCCATCTTGAACCATGGAAGATTAAGTATGTTCCTCAAAATGTTGTTACACATCCTATCATAGCACACAGCATCACGACCCACAACATTACAATCTAAATACTGTCACTTTAGTAAGTTCTGTAGTTATGGAAATTAATTCATAATAAACCATGTCATTCTAAGCAAAAGGAGCTTCCAGTTCCAACCCAAGCCAGCTGATAACTAGCTAAAAACAATTTGCACATAAAAAAAAAAAATCAAGCTCTGATGTGACTGAAGTATGGACACTAGACCAAGTTGTACATGCAGTTGCTTGTGAATCCAGTTTGCAACATGCAGACATACCTTCCTGGAAACATTTATGAAGTGGTTGAATGTGAGACTGAATAACATACAGAGAAGGACAGCAAGCTGTTTCTGTAGTTTGCAGTTGGCAGTTTTTTTTTAAATTTGGTACAAGATGAAGCCAAACAACTTCAGGCTAGAATGTTTTATGTAATCTGTCACAGGACCACTCACTTTCTTTTTGTTTGAACATGCTGTTGCACTTGAGTGGTCACATTAATTTTGAAAACAACTTCAATATGTTATTTAATGTACAGTATATTGTTTCATTTTGGCTGATACAGGAGTTAGCAGAGCTGGTAGATGGGCTTACTGGGTGCGGTAAAATGGCAGGGGGTTGGTGTTTAGTTGCTTGGAACTTTAATGTAACATGGTCAACTGTACTTACAGGGGTGGACAGAAGACACTAGACCAAACCTGATACTGTCACTGTACAAGTGACTTGCTCCTAGCCCACCAATTGAAAATTCCACCAGCCAAAAACCATGCACTGCACTATACCACAGTTACGTTCTGGATCCAGGACAGTGCAGTCGGTATAGTGACCAGAGTATGGGATGGACAATCAAGAAATCATTGTTCAACTCCCAGAAAAGGCAAAATATTTTTATCATCTGCAAAGCATCTAGACCAGCCCTGGGGCCCATCTAGCCTCCCCCTATCCTCCATTTACATGGAAAAGATAGTACTGCTGCTGTATACTGAGTTGCTAGGTACATTTCACAGTGATAGTTATAGTGTACACTGCAGGTGCTCTATTTTCTCTAATTCCCAATTCTATAATCAATGACTGAATATAATCCTCTAGCTAATGAAACACATATTCATGTGTATTCTGTGCTGGGAAAATATACCACCTTCAACATCTGTACCCAAACCATGTTCACATCAACAACACAGTGAACTGGAAGAAGACAGCCAATGACAGAGGACAATGGCTTACTAGAAGGAAGAGAACCCCCTAAATGCAGGGGTGGAAATGATACTTCCAACTGCAATTCAACTATTTTGTACAGTTTAGCTCCACTGGCCCTACTGTAAAGGCAGTATGTCTGCTATGCCTATATCACCACGAAGCACACAAAATGTTCACAAGTTTTAAACAAATTGGTTTTCGTCGAATGCATAGAGCCAGAAAAATCTCACCAATAAATGAATGAAGACTGTTGCAAAAGGGTTTACAGCCATCAACTCTCCTCTGTACAGATCATGAAGGAGTGTAATGGCTGCCAGTCTCTGAGTTGGCTTTGGGAGAAGATCTGCTTGCTGCAGAAGCAAAATGATGGCACATCCCACTGCAACCAACATCAGCATATACAGTATACAGTAGCATGACCTAAGGCTGCAGCAATACCAAAAATTTCATCCTAGAATAATTAATTACTGAAAGGCCATTATATAAAATTTAAAAAAAAAGGAAGAATTGCACAGCCACATACAGGTAGACACAAGAGAAGTCTTTGCTGCAAGTCTGACATCAGAAATTTAGTGAAAAGAGTCTCATCTAATGCCTAGCCACAGAAAAGAACCCAAACTAAAACAACCTATGTTCTCTGTTTTCTGCAGAAAAGTGAAGTTGTTATTTTATGTAATTCATAGTGTGCATTTTCTTATATTCCATATTTTTAGAAGCCAACTAAATGCACTAATTACATTACAATAAAACAGATCACAAAATGTCAAATCATGTACCAACCCTACATGTTTCAGCACCAAGGTGCCATCATCAGGGAGTATGTAAACAGCACAGGTTAGTAGGTCCTACACATAATACAGGTGCTATTTGCCCTCACACCCACCATAAGAGTTAAAATTCTTAGTATGCTAAAACTGCAAATTACTTATCACTAAGTACATGTCCACACAGCTGCAAGAACACCACCACATGACACGTGTAGCAGTGGAAGCTCATGATGATGTGGTGATGTTGTTGCAGTTATGTGGATCTGTAATTGGTAATGGGTTATTTGGAGTTTTAACATTTCAAGACTTTTAACTTTTATGGTGGAAGTGAGGGCAAATAGTGCTTTAATTATGTGTTAGACCTACAAACCTTTGTTGTTGATAAACTCCCTGATGATGGCACCTTTGTGCCAACACAATTAGGAATTGGCACTTGATATAACTTGTGTTTTTTAATGAGTCTTATTGTATTTTAATTAGTAAATTTTGTTGGTTTTTAAAAATATGAAGTTGTTATGATATGTAATGACAGATTAGGCTTTTGATTTGGGTTAGTGTCAGATCAGGCTCCTTTTGTAACAGTAATGATGACACTGTTTTACCCAATTTTGTTCTAAACAGTATCTAATTTAAGAGCAGACTAGGTTGTGTACATTGTTTTAGAAACTTTTCCACAGTATTTCATTACCAAACGTTATCACAACAATGCGTAAACTAGGCCACTCTTAAATTACAGACCCAGTGCAAATCAATTCTGAGTTACATAGGCCTTAACTTCATACAGTGACACTGTAATCCTCATCATAAACATGTTTGCTAATGTAGCTACAATGGAAAAACACAGCATGTGAATAGTACTATATTCAAGCTTATGAGTAACTATATCACTATTCTGACTTGTTTTTAAATATCTCCTTGCATTTTCATCTTGTAAATTAATGCCATGTGCACTGCAACATAACTCCAATGTTTCACCTTTGTAATGATCCTGTTTGCTAAAGCACTGGTGTAGCTGTGATGCCAGCGATTCAAGAGTTTGGGACTCTGTGCTCTCTTCATTTAATATCCTGTAAATTAGAAATTATACTGTCACCAATTCAAGGTTAACCACAGTTCCATATGCAGTCACTTCACAGAAGATGAAACAATCTCTAAACATGGCAAACATTTCTCTGTCTCAGAAACGATGCACCTTAAAACTCGTTGGTCTTTCTGGAATTAATAAATTCGGAGGTCGTTATCAAAATACAAAATTCATGTGGTCGACAGATATTTAGAACTGCTTAGTGGTCTACAAAATGGGCACTAAATACAACATTCCTGTGAAACAAGTACCTGCCAATGTGTGAAATAAATAAACAAACAAATACACTACGCGATATTTTAGCTTATCAAACACAACATAAGGTCAATACAGAAATTACCCCAGCAATGACGTTAGGTCTTTCACCGACAAACTCATGGCTCAATCGCTGTAGTCTAAACAAAAGTAACTTCAGGGTAATAACAATTCAAGTATTTTCTACTTAGGGTTTGTATATATCACAGCACATTTCGTAGGTCACTTTCCATTACGATTCACATACGTCTCAACTTTCGAGCTGCAGAATTCAACATCTGAAATACGCTGCTTTAACCGCTACAGGTTACCACAGAACATCTACGATTTACACCGGATCAGAGGTTAGAGCATACCACCAGGTGGTAACTTTGATCCATGGCAATTTGTGTCATTTCGAAATGCCGATGTGGTTTGAGTGACGTGGTTCAAAGTAACACAACCGCCTGTTTTCTGGGATGATACGCAACGTTGAGTGGTAGTGAGGACTAGATGATGTGTGGTTGCGACCGATAAATTCTGTAATTATGTCGCATAACATCGGTAACGCACACACTTACCCGACCATACCACTACACCCATCCATCAAAACCACCAAGTAAAAGTATTAAAAATTCCAGTAAGCTTAGATATGAAGAGTCTTTCCGGTTACGGGACCTGTAAACAGATTCGTTGGTAGCGAGGTTTTGCGCTGGAACATACTGCCTTGATCATCAGATGATCACTGAAGAGAAACCCGCAATGCTCCTCCGTAACATAACCATGTACCAAACCATACGGTGACCTAACCCAGACCGCATTATGAGACCTCATGACTGTGAGCACCTCATATCCTGTGCCAGAAAATATTAAGGACAACTGAAATGTGAGTGGAAATGTCATGTCAGTCAAACCAAATTACAGAAGTGTAGTAAGATTTTTACAGAGTATTATTCCACATTCTTTTTCCACCAACTGTGTACACTTTGTATCATTGACACAATATCCTTTTTTTCTAGACACTGCCCATAATCTAAAACCTGTTAAAAAATACGTTTCAGGAGCAGGCCCTTCCTACTTTGTTCAAACCCAAGTTAACCCCGAATTGTAGTAAACCTCCATGCATATGTGGCCTTCCTAAAATACACAAGACAGATGATCCTTCAAGACCTGTAAGTTCCACTTGTTCTTCTTGTTGATGCTGTTTCTAGATTCTTAAATGAGATATCCATTGGTTGGCAAGACTGAAACATGGGAAAAAAAATTCATAGCCATTTCTGCAGTTACTCCAATCTGTAAATGTTTGAGGATCAGATATACTGGTCAGCTTTGATGTTGTCAGCCTTCTCACTAATGTTCCAGTTGAAAAAGTTTAGGAAATTATCAGTAACAAACCAGTGGAAGATGACACACTGGCAGAACGTCGAGTTCTGGAGGTGGATGCCATCATGGTGTACTTGGAGGTGTGTCTAAAACCACACTTTCAAGCTTCAAATAAAAAAGAGGACATTGGCAATGGGAAGCTCACTGCCTCCAGTGGTAAGCAGTATCTGCACATAATATTTTGAAAAACTAGCGCTAAACACGGAGCAACAGAACTATCATTATGGTACTATCTACAGTTTACAGGAATTCGTGAATCACATAGTCTAAGACCTACCATCAAATTTACCATCGATGTAGAAACAGACAGTGTAATTCAACTTCTGGACATGTTGATCATCAATAAAGGATTTACAATGGACACCAAAGTTTACAGAAAACACACACACAGGCACACACATACACACACACTGGCCATTACCATCATTTGCAATTGAATCGTTCATTCATTCATTCATTTATTTAGTATTCCAGAGATCCACCGAAGTGGATATAGAACTTGTCAGGTACAACAATGGACATAGTACAGAAAGAGTAATTACAATGAAATACTTATGATAATAATATGGAAATAAGTCAAAATTTATACAAGAATGCTAATTGCTCGGAATGTACAGTTCGTCAGTACAATACATAGTGTACTTAGACAGAAAAACATAGTAACAAGCCATGAGTACTAACGTAATGTCCTAGACAGAATCTGAACTTAATACATACAAATATACATACATACATATATGTTCACTTTCCATTAGATCTTTACAGAATGTGTTAA
>Ga0123354_10004505_pt1 | contig 19761 bp, 13 predicted proteins | sample TergutLab28metaG_2_FD_97872 | JGI IMG/M metagenome (GOLD analysis project Ga0123354, IMG submission 97872) | Labiotermes labralis P4 segment gut microbial communities from Petit-Saut dam, French Guiana - Lab288 P4 | ecosystem: Host-associated > Arthropoda: Insects > Digestive system > Gut ...
TCTTCAGCATTAGATATCTTAAAAGTACAGACAACAGCTGGAGACCCACATAGGACAGCAACGAGTAAACACCTACTCGAGCTTTGCACCCCAGGCTAGTGCACATCACGGAACCCAATCCCCCCCACATCTCTTAACAATAACAAATATCACAGATGATGAGATCTCACAATCGTGACATAACCACATCAATCCTACAAAGCACTACCACCATACTTTAGGATGAATACCTGATGATGGCCGGAATAGGCCGAAATTTGTAGTAACTATCATCCTTTATTAAACAACTTCAGAATATAAATTGTTGTGTTATTGACTTATACCTGCACCTATTGTTTATATACACACAACGGCGATGGCTCATTTTAGAATCCCTAATATCGTATATATCTAGCGAACAATTGAAACACTTTTATTTGCACGTGCGAGTCAGAACATAGATTAAAATCACCACTTATTAACAAGTTAATTATGAGTTGGTAGCTCTTGATAATTCATTTACAACTCTATAGAAGTTTCTAAGATTTTTTAAAAATTGTTTCAAGCTCTTTTTCTTTGACTTGTTCTTGTTACATGAGGGTCATGTCTTAGGCGCAACTTGCTTAAACTGCTTCCATTTAGAAGACTGGTTTTAACAATAATTTAAACACACTCTTTCTCTTTTATCCCTTAATTTTTGGAATTTTTCGTCAAACCAAAATTCACGATGCATTAATTCGTACCTCTCCAGAATCTGACCGAATTGTTTGTTTTCTAAATATATACTCCTAACCCCTACTAATATCTACGAGCTGAACCGAGACTAATAAATCTTTCCACATCCAACTTGCCCGCTGCTCGTTTGAGTACTGACAGTTTCACCACAAAATTTGCAGTCACCAGGTAACGGTCCGCCTTACGGTCAGCTTCTTTGAAGTTTTGAAATCAGTAACTGGATGCGTTATTTGATCTGTTTTCTTGTGATATACCTGATCCAGGTTCATAAATTTTCTACGTGGGAATGATGTAATTCGAATATTACTTTCCTTCTGGCGACGCGAAGTTTACTACACTTCATTCGCTATCGTTAGCAAAGTCAAAAAGAATCTTCTTCCCAAACGACCATATCTGACGCATGTTTTGTTAATTAAGTTTCCGTACGGAAAGTCATGTGAGTAGACACATAGAAAAGGAGACCGTGAGGCACAGGTTAAAACTGCCAACAGTTCTGTGAGAAAGTAACTGTTAGTTACTTACTCCAGCGTTCAAATCTCTTACTATAAACGAGCCTTCTGCATAGTGATAATGGGGTGCATGCCCGCAAGAAGTTAGCAAGAGGTGCTCTGCCGTTGAATCCTGTGAACAATGGAGTTAAATGTAACATTTAGATTATGTTGGTAGGCAATTTATGCAATAAACTTACGCGCCATGATAACATAGAAGAGTTTAGATACCACTGTGCACATTCGTAAGCGTGGAATTGTACTGAAGGAGTTGTCAGTTTCAAGCTTCAGCTGCGATACCCCTCGGAACTCCAGTGTCCACTGAACAGAGGACAACTTTATTCACATTGAGGCCTACTGGATGTTACAAATTCCTCCCACTTTGAGATTGTATGTAAAGGGGGGAGGGGTGGTTGTCGTTCTGAGGGAAACAAAATTTTTCCATGCAGCCAGTCAAAATTTTCTGTTACAGGCTGGTGACCGGTAGTATCTCTCCAAACGTAATCATAAAATGAATTGTGGAGTCAAAGTAATATGGTAACTTACTGCCCGCTTACTTTATTTTTGGCGAAATTACAACATAAAAAACAAAGTTGTTCTCAATGCAGTATTACCATACAGCCTGTCAGAATCTGAAGTCCTTAGCGTTAGAGTTGTTTTCGTCTCTCAAGTGTGCGCATCAGCCTTGTTGATACGCAAGATTGTATAAAATTAAGAAGTTAGGAAATGCTCGCAGGATAGAACAATTCTAGCATGTTCGTGCTGTTTTTCCCCCTAGACGTTAAATTCGTGAACATTTTCCAGGAATACACGAAGTATGTTGACACACCACGTAAAATACATGTATTTTCGTCTCTGAGCGACAGATTTGCAATCGGTCATCATCAAGATACCCTTGGCGGAGATATCTACAATCACTTAAAAGTCGATAAGTCTTACTCGACCTTTAAAATCGATCATACTCAATGCTTTATGATCAATGGTTTCTACAGCCCCAGCTCGTAAGTCAGAGCGAATAAATTCTGGCTCAATCACAAATACATTTTCTTCGGCCTTAGCACTTACATCACAGAGAATAATTTATGTCTCGACTGCGAATACCAATTACGGGTGAGATAATGAAATCAAGACGTCTCTTCTTTTACCACTCTGGTGTATCCAAAATCGGAATATGTCAACAAATTTTTAGTAAAAATGTTAGATATTCAATTTCACGGAAGTCAGTGCAGCGGGAGTCGTCCCCATATATTCGGACGGACAGAAAAACATGACGAAGCTAATAGCAGCTCTTCGTATGCGAACGCGCCTAAAAACACGATACTGAATGCCCGCCAGTAGCACAAGGTTCACATAAACACAGACACAGAATTATGGTTTCAGAAATTTAAGTTTTTATTTTAATTAAGAAAAGTAGTTGAAGAACTCTTACAGAAGCACATAACTCCACAGAGCATAACAAAAATCTTACCGTTACAGTAAAAGAATCCGTTAAACAGCAATTTAAAACTGCCTTTGATCGTTCCGGTGAAATATTGCTGTAATATTGATATTGCTTCGTAATGAAGGGGTTCATATTTATTTCGAATAGCTGGCACCTTTTTATTTATTTTTGGATCGGTTATATATTCGTGGTGGCGGTTGGACTGGAATTCGAAATTAAGACCCTAGTGCTGAACGTGTTTAAGAACATACATACCCCATACCGACCACCCTGTACTGATATACACGTAAATGAACTTATTTCTTAAGACTCACTTGATACATTCTACAGTCACACACTCGAATGCTATTGTCATTAGGAAACTTCACATCAGTTTCAGAGCCGCCTCCACAGAAAAAGCAACGTGACCACATCTTTCGCTCAGTTTCACGACAAGAACTGCCGTAACAAGTGAAACTGCCACACGCGCCCTTCCGCCGTGCACATTGCAACAAACCCGTGGATGTGCTGATATCTTACCGCATTTCACAACCTCAGATTCCAAGGGCCTCTGACAGCATCATGATACAAATGTGTAAAAACTTGGCGCCGCGCTCTGTCTACACACACACATTTATATATATATATATGATTACGTCAGTGAATGGAATGCCATTTTGGAATTTTAATTTCCTCAATGCCGAATCCCTCTGGCTGTACTGCCTCCGTATGCAAGAAATTCTTGAGACAATCCCAAAACAATTTACAACCCGCGCTCCTTCCCTTTCGTACGAGAGAGAAAATAGACTTGCATGCTCAGTTTAACGCTAATGTAATCGAAACTTCAGTGGATTCTGATTTTAATAATTAATGTGTCGTCGAAAATTTGAATCAAACGCGACTTGTAATTAGGGAACCAGAATTATAGAACTGGAAACATTGGCTACTTGTTGTAACAAAAAGCAGTCTACAGATCTGCTGCATACAGGTACAGTACCATAACGGAAACCTGCGAACCGTGTTCACTACAGAAGGTTATGACTGATTAAGAAGATCTGATTATACTAGCGAAGATCCCTTTCCCACTTTCGGCCCAAACGCAAGCCATGTTTACTGATTTTTTGTGTGGTTTTCCCTAGCACAATTAGGTAAATACTGCAAAATTCATTTACTCACGTGACGAGAATTTTCTTCCTACTGCTGGCATAGAGAGTTCATATTTTTAGTCATATATTAATTCGAAAAACGTTCCAATCAGAGGTACAAACCGTTACTACACCTAAAATAGATGTGTATGTACATGTACATCGTTTAGACATTATTAGTAGGATAATAACATTCCTACAACAGTTAAGGAAATTATATTTTAGTGTAGATAAAATAAAGTTTGAATTGTAGAGAGTCTTCGTGGGAAAGTAATTTCGTATGATATGTCTCAAAATTTGTGTTTATATAAAAACAAAATTTCATCGAATTCGTTGGATCCTTTTGCAGTCGAACTAGGCTGAAGAATAGGCATGATTTCTCTACTAACAGCGCTACGAACTGGTAGGCAAAATATAGATATCCGTATTCGTGTAAGTCGGTTACGCAGCCGGAAATTATTCCTGGAATGACCACGATGTATTGGGCATGAAATAGAAACCTGTTTGTAAGGATGTAAATTGAAATACCACATTATCAGTTGTGAAAATAGAAAGAACTGATAACCAAACAAGCAAAGAACAAATTATCACTATGAAGAGAGAAAACAAGACAAGCAATGTAAGACATTGCTTGTCTTGTTTTCTCTCTTCCTTGTTTTCTCGCGTAAGAGTGGGGCGCGTTCATGCAACTAAATTTGCTGTTGAACAGCAATAATTATTACATACTCTGAGTGCGTCTGTAGCCTCGAATATCAAGCACGCTATGCGGGTGCGCTATATTACATATGTTATCCTCTGTGGGCTGAACGGCTCTACAACATTTTTTCTACGTTATCTCACAAACGGCATGATTTCCGAAAAAAGGTCATTGAACTTAAAACGTGCATTTTGATTTTCTCTACAAACTTTGTTCGAAATATTTCTCATTATAAGAAGAACTGAGCTAGATATGATCAAACATGTATATTGGCCTTCAAGTAAAGTACCCGTCATTCGTGTTAGATTTTAATTAAACTTGAATTTTCTTCACTGATTTTTCGAAAAATGTTCAAATATCATGTTTCATGAAGATCCGTCGGGTAGGAGCCGAGTTGTTCCATGCAGACGGATGGAGAGACAGACAAGACGGGCTCTTCACAATCTTACGAACGCACCTAAAAGCACGAGCCCGTGCTCAGTAACACGATAAGCAAAAAATAGGAAATGTGTTTCGTAACGAAATAACAGAAAAATTGACAAATGTACCAAAGCCAACGGAATACGTGCATCCCAAATCAACACTGTCATAACCTTGCTTATGCCCGAAAAACCGAAAACCGACCAGGAATGAATACAGTGTTGCAACGCACAAGTTTGTTGTCTGCTACATTCAGTGCTGCAAATATCTTAAATAAAATTTTCATCCATTTCTTATGTTTGTTTTAAAATAACGATATTCATTTTTCGCTACTGTGTTAATATCAGAGGGCATAAATTTCCCCCAAATCTAGAAGGCATCTCATAATTCTAGGCAACAGAAAGGTGACATTACGCATGTTACATACTGGGGACCCACAAATATTAGGCACCACCATAAGATATTTATAAAACATGGCGACGTGACTACCGAGATTTGTGCAACCTTCAAGGCTTATATGACGTAATGTTGTGTTTTAGATGTAAGCTGTCTTGGTACTAGGGCTGTATGGTAATGAAGCAGTGACCTTTCACCTGCAACCAACTTTCTTTATAAAAATGAGAGTATCTCCTAAAAATAAAGCCAACAACTATCGCTTTCTTGTACTGTATTGTTGCAGAACTTAAGCAAGCCTCTTACAGTGAGGTGATAGGAGAAAATCAGAGACATAATTTTAGGGAAGATAACACTTTTTTTAACTTTCAGATTGTTTCAAAACGACTTCATAGAAATGACTTCATTCTTACAAGAAATGGACTTCAGCATCTTGAAAGTCCCACTTCTTTACTTTGCTCCCAAAGGTTTTTTGCGATGCGTCGGAGACAAGAATGTAGCTTACGTTAGAATGTCTTTTCTTTCTTGACAGAATCAAGTGCGAAGCATTATCAACACACCTTTATAGAAAGTACTGGTTTATTTTCGTAATTGGTCAGAATCCTTTGCAGCTGTTGAAGCATAATGTCATACTATATTTTCAAGCTTGTTTTGAAATAAGAAAGTTGCAGTCCAACGTATGACAGTCATTACTTAGCAATTTCACTGTTCCATGGAGTTCATAAAATTTATGACAGTCTTCTGTCTTTTCAAAGATTTAAAGATTTCAAGTTACATTCTCCTTGAGGCCAGGAGTCTTATCAGGTGCGAATACAATTTGCCCACTGATTGGAAGCCTATGAATATTCAGCAGTAGATGGAAGTTTATTGTTGCTTGCAAAGTCCACCAGGCTGCCACCAGACATATGTTACAGTACTGCCTAGAAGAGGCATCTGAAAAGGTGCTGCAATACTTCAGATTTATTGTAATTATCAAGATATAATTCTTCAAGAATCATACGATTGCCATAAGATGACAGCATATTTCACTGGGCCTTCTTTCAGCCCAAATTTCTTTCCAGGTGTGTATAAACACATTTCATTCGATCTCTGTCATAAATAACGAAAACAGAATTGTAAATATCATCTGATGTTTATTGGACCGTGCACCATTGTGATAGCTGACGAATAAAAAACCAACTAGATGTCACTTGTTACTTTTATTTTACTTCTTAGAGACTCAAAATGTTTCGGGCACTAATATGCCCATCTTCAGGAGTTTGCGATTATGTTGTTGAACTACCACATTGGCCGTTTCGTTCTTGATTTCTTGTGTGTAGGAGTTAGGGTGCGGTTCGGCTAGCCTGTAAATAACGTATTTGGCGCAAACAATTAACTTCACTTATTGACACCTTAGGGACAAGATCCAGTGGATGAAGAAGACTGGACAGCTCTCTTACCACGCAACCCATGAAGAACTGAAGATGATCACTTGCTGTGGAGACTCTGATTTAGCCTCTCCTAGGCTTTGTCTGTCCAGAGAATTACGCCACTAGACATAGCCTAAAAGAGGTTAGTTCAAGTCATCCAAATCTTCGGTGACGTCTACTGAGAGAAGAACCATGACAGCTTGTTACTCAAAATTATTACCAAGGTCAGTACTGATAAATAAAAACCAATTAACTCTGGAGGGGTTAAATACAAGCCACACTGAGTTACTAGCAAAATAAGTTACAAATTCATTCTTTACTTTTTCATATTTCTGGTAAATATTGAATCTAATTTATTACAGAAATAAATATTGTCTTGCGTAGACTTGTAAGCAGTAAACAAATCACACGAAATATCTACAAAAGTCTTATTTTGCTTTGCTTTGTTAAATATGAGACGTTAAAACACAAACAAAAAACAAAAGACGCGTATATTTGTCGGTCTTATACATCGCAATAACAGATACTTACTTCGTGTTTCCATCTTTTTTCACAGTCAGCCTTTGTACGAAGGGGGACCGCGGTAGCACAGTGGTTAAGGTGCTGTGCTACAAATCGGAAGGTCGCTGATTCGATCCCAGCTGGTGTTATTGGATTTTTCATTGACATAAAATCCTTCCGATCGCACTATGGCCCCGGGGTCGACTCAGCCTCTAACAGCAATGAGCACCAGGAGCATTTCCTGGGGGTAAAGGCGGCCGGTGCGTAAGGCTGACAACCTACCACCATCCTGTGCCGTTGTCACGAAATCTGGGAGCCTTAACTTCCTGGAACCCTCTCCACTCGCCACTCAAAGCCTGTAATGGGACTGCTTTACCTTTGTACGAAATTACGTTTTTTGGTGTCACTCGCGTTATTTCTTAACGTCTTTGCATATGTAATAACCGTGTACTATCGAAAGGGAGAATTAAGAGTAGTAATTTCGAAAAGATGTAGAGACTGAGCGTTGTGGTCTATTTGCAAGTAAGGTACCACACTTTTCCTGAAGGGACTGGAAAAAGCCGGGAATGCCTGAGGATAGGAGGCGTTTGAATCTGGGAATAAAACCAGAAGATATCGAGTAAGGTGAAGGTGGCGTAAGAAATGAACTGGGATATGCGGTTTTTGAAGTACGATTGGAGTCTTTTCCAACCGAAGGAGTTATTTTTAAGTTTACACTTTAGCGTCGTTCGGATTTGGATGATAGGATCTGGAAGAAGGCTTTTGTGACGCGATTGATGATGTCAAGGCTTTCTGCTGGCAGATACAATCTCGACAGCCATCAGTAGTGGTACGGTCGAGACTGCAGTTAAATATCAGAGAGGTACCAGCACAGCCTGGTACCGTTTGTCTGATCTGTTCAGTCCCACCAAACCTAGACTTGTGTTAGTGATGTACCCGGTTAAGGATCTCCGGCACGACACCAGCTGACATGAGGCGTTCTCTGTCCTTGGTCCCTCCATAAAAATGGCGGGATATTAGTTAAATGAGGCCGAGGCCGCTTCCTCCCACATCCTTCCCAATTTACCATTCGCTATTCATATCACTCGACGCCACACAGAACTGTAAACCAAATGACCACAAACACACAGATCACAGTCAGCGAGTGAATGTGGCAAATTCGGATTGGAGATTTCTAACTGAAAGAAAACATTCTGAAATGTATGTACAGTTATATGACATGGTACTAAGTAACAGTAACTAACCGTAAATTTTAAGCGCAATAGAAGTATTGTTTGGATTTACAAAGTGTTGCTCTCGCCTTTCTTCCAGCTGCGAACAAGAAAAGGAAATCTCCGCCGTCTGTTAGATAGCAATATTGCGATTTCATACACCGAGGGTCTTGATCCACCGATTAGGTGGAAAAACCAGAACTTTAAGATAAAAGATTCAAATGTGAAGACGGTCAAAGGCCTCGGCAGTACGTTCGAAGCTAAAAAGAGGACACGAACAAGAAATTGCTGCACTTCTGTGCCTCCTCCTTACAACAACTGCAGCTCTTTAGTAGAGATCAAGTTCACCTTGGAAGGTCAGACAAGAAGTGAATGACATAGAGCAAGAATAAGGAAGTACGGAAGGGAGGAAGGAAGGAAGGAAGGAAAGGATTCTTCAATGCTAACAAATTAAAGAATGTAGAACCCAAAAGTTATCGAGTTTTCAGGTTTTCATAGCGGTGTAACTGAAGATTCCGTTCTTCTGGGATATGAGTCTGTGTTAATGGGAAATATGATTCGGCTGTTTCGACGCAACGTAGTGATCTCGTCTTCAAGAAAGGAAATGTCCACAAAAAAATCCGTAAAACAAACTGCAGCCGGTCGCCTTAGATCCTTGATGACGATGTGGTATCAGAGTAGTAACACAGTTGTCATAGAGAAGCAACCAGCAGCTATGGCTGCCTTACTGCACATGATGCTAACTTGTCGTTACAGTTCGAGGTTCGTTTGTCACAACTCTGAACCTGCGCTGCAGATTATAGGACAGATCAGTCAGAAAGAACATGCTGGACGAGAGTGAGGCGACAGAATTCCTTACAAAATTTAGTTCTACGTCTGGACGGAAAAGTCCCCTTTGGAGACCAGGTGCTTATACTACAAGAGCTCCCTAGGTAATTGCGGCATAGCAGCACACGAAGCTAAATAACTTGCCAACTTGTTACATTTCGTACTCTGGCAAAAAAAAAAGTGTCAGATTTTTCGTGCATTTCATGGTGATGTAACTAATGTAAAGCAAATTATGTAAAATTTGCGACAGGCTTAATGAATGACGTACTTTATTAATACCACGCTGGCGACTGTCCAATTTGTGAGGTATATCTGATATAAGCACATGCATTTTCGGAATTTGTTGTCTCACCTATCGTAAGATGTACAGTTTTCATTCCTAATTCATATTATTTCTTCACGTCAGGTTTTACTGGCGACAGGTCAAGTAAGGTCAATGGACAGTAGGTCAGATAAATCCATCGACTGCAACGGCCAGAGGACTAAGACATTCATTATGTAGTTGTCTGACTGGTCGTTTAGTAATTATTACCCATAGCCTAGGTCCGTGAAGTAGATCACTCCAAGTAGTTCGTTGTAACCTATCAGTTAAGCATTTAGTAGGTTAGTATCAGCATTACAGACGAACTGTCTTGTTGACCCAACAATTAATATAATTGGATATAAAATAAGATATCAAATCAAAATATTCCCATTCCTGTGACAAATAATCACTGCATATTGTTTATGGTGCTTCGAACAACATCCAATCATGTTAATATATTTCGGCATTTGAAAGAGATAAGTGGTTCAGTTTACAATCAAAGAAGGTACAAAAATTACCCCACAGTAGGGTGAAGCAAATTTCAACCTATAACATGCCATGAAAGCTCAGAGGGGATAGAGGTATAGCTGTACTTTTTCTTTAACCTCTGCGCTAGATGGGGTGGGTGGCGAATGCCACGCCCCAACTTCTTCACCCCCAGAAAAGAGACCCGGTAGCCATAATACAGGAGACTATGTGGCTCCATGGCCAGTAGGAAGAGTGCGAATATTTCGCCCCACCGAGTTTTGAGCCTCGGCCAGTCAAGCCCGTATCGAGTCGCTACACAGACTAGGCTATCTAGAGCAGGGTAACGAAAATAAATATTACCATAATATATATCGGGATTAGAGGTGAGATCGTCTGCAAGCAGTGTGGATCTACGCTCTTCATTAAACGAAAACAGTACAGGGCAACAACGACCAACAGAAGGAGCACCTGAAACTTGTCACTGAAGCAGGTCAGAAGCATCATGAAAGATGCCGATAGTGACAGTACCAAAGTCTTCTGCAACTGAAACAAAGAAACGGATCACTGGAAAGACACCAAATCAAAGGTTAAATACACATTTTCACGAACCTAATATTTCCAGTTTCTTCTGAAACTTACAGTAGGCGTTGTGTGAAGCACCCAATTCAGTTGCGGTGGTCAGAAAACAAGAATTTCGCGGTACATATTATACGCGTACTTTCCTTCAGTTTCCCACCAACGTAAAAGAATAATAAATTAACAGCACCAACAACAATTTCTTTTTCTTGTGTATATTGGACGGTGCATCATTGTGATAGTTGAAGAATAAGAGAGCGACTTGATGTGGGCAGCCTGCTACACGGATACCACCCCAACCCAGCCACACCGAAACTCCAGCACACATCGAAACAAGAACAGACGACCAATGTGGTGATAAAATAGAAAAGTCGTAGGCTCCTGATGACGGATGTATTAATGTCCGAAACAAGTTGAGCATAGAAGAAGTGAAATAAAACTTAATAACTAGTGACATCAAGTTCGTCTCCTATTCTTCAACTAACAATTTCTTTGTTGTTGCATACAACATGTTACACTAGCACAGACTTCCAGTAATGTAAGCTGTAAAATACGACCAAAATAGCTCATACTGTCGTCAGCTTTTGATATTTTTAATAAACATATGAGTTATAAATAAAACACAGTATGTGTTATGATGATATAGAAACTTCAAATTCTTACCTGAAAAACGGTGTCATCACTATCAGCCTATCGGATAAATTTAGGATTTGGCGAATAACAATACAGTGCCCACGACAGAGGGCCAAGCCGGTACATATTACAGGAATCCGGTGTTCCAGAAGGGGGCCCGATTATGTAGCATATGTTGTTGTCTTTCTCAGCAGTAGCATTATTTATCGATTGTACGAATTAACCCTTTCAGCCCAAGCCGAAGTCACTCTACAACTGCGAGTCAGTCTTTCAGATATATTGCAAAGATTTTTAGCCGATTCGGTATTGCTGGGAGGGGGAGGGAGGGTGGAATTTTTTCACCGGGGCCCAGACCCGCTCTCAGCGTCCATGCAACCACACTGTTTTATACTTTGCCAAACAAAAATAAAATAAATCTGCATACTTTTAGAGATTTTAATGCACAGTAGGCTGAAGTGATAGTAGTGTCTATATCATCACACGTTGTTTTGACTGAAAACTTAGCATTTTTTCTCGTCTCAAAAGTTCGCACGGCCGCCATATTGGTATTATATGAAGCATGGAATCAGAAGTTTTAGAAAAACGTGACAGACTTCAATGACTCGATACTGATGCTAAGTAACATCAAAAGACACAATTTTCTCCCAAGTTCGTTATCAGGAGTTACACACACTACATAACACACATGCGTGGATTTGTGTAACTCAGTAAACTATATTTCTGTAACTTATCCAAAAGTGTAGACGTGGTACTTAATTAACCACAGAGAAAATTTAACCTTGCCCATCCCATGGTGGGAGAGAGTAGGTGCCATTATAAATCAGCTGACGCCGACGATAAATTCCAATTTGAAATTGCTGACGCAACAAGATTAACTGCTGTGTTCAAACTATCATCTGTACAGCTTATTGTCAAGCCAGTAATTTAACATACATAATCAAGATAGTGCACTCTAGTGGCAACATCTGTTAACTACATTCAACAGCTCTGTGGAATATCTCCATCAGATGGCAGTATGCGCAACATAGTATTGTCACACAGCACTCTGAATGTTCTGGGCACAGGCTTTATGTGCCACAACCATTTCCCTTCGACTGAAACACTTCCACAAAAAAAAAAAATGTATGATAAAAACTGCCCTCGAAGTGAACCCGGCCTAGTCATATCCTACATAATACTGCCTTCTACACAACGAAGAAATTGTAACGCCTCTGTTCGTTCTTGAAAACCTTGTGTCAATACAAGTTGGCAATTGAAAACTAAGCTTGCAAACCTCAGCCAAAACTGCAGCAGCACGCTCTGATTATGATATATTATCTACCTTCTTAATAATGAAATAACATCGCTTTGTCACCCGAAGTCCGGGCTGCAGGCTAAAGCCTGCAGCCCGGAAACTACTCCAGCCTTACCGCACCTAAACTCCAACATACAGCAAACCAAGAACGAAACGACCAGTGTGGTAATCAACATCATAGTCGCGAGCTCCTGATGATGGGCATAGTAGTGCCCGAAACATGTTGAGCCTATAAGAAATACAGTAAAATAATAAGTGGCATCTAGTTGGTTTTTTATTCTTCAGTTATCACGATGATGCACGGTCCATTAAACATCAGTTGTGAATGGGATCGTCAGGATGATAGCTAATTTGTGTATGAGGTGGCGAATTGGACAGCGAGCGCATGTTCATTCAGCTAGCTCTTCCGTAATTAATTTACTTGAAGTGCAGGTACGGATGTATTTATTTGTTAGAAACAGTACCCTAAGGAAGAAAGGTATCCCTCTGACATGAAGTACTGCACCAAAGGAGTGAAAAACATTATACAGGTGAGCGAAAAGTCCCCGTGCAACTGTATGAAGTAGAATATAGGTTAGCTTGGAAGATAATATATACGGTACTTAAGATTACAGTAAGTATCAGAAATGATCCCCATGGGCAGAGGTCACACAATGTCACACAAAGTGTTGATGTATGTGGCTTTCCTACTTCCAGCTCAGTGCAGGGACATTCTTGCAAATGTGCACAGGGACTTTTGTCTCACTGTGTATAATGGGAAGATTCACTTTTTCCAGTAGCATTTGTGTTGTTAGCAAAAAAGACTGAGGTGGGTAAGATAGTGTTTGAATGACAAAAATTAATGCAAACAGAAGTTCGGTCGAGATTTCACAAGGGAAAAGAATAATAGGGTAAACTAACCGTACATGGGAGGATAGCAGATTCTTGAAACGTATCATAGATAAGTATGCAATGAAAAAACAAATGTGGATTAACTGGATTAGAATCCCATACTGCGGTTTTATGATTGAGAAGATAATCCTCATATTCAATAATAATATTGATGAATAACATCAGCTGTTCCAGGAAGTTCCCATTTCCTGAATATGGTTAATTCCGTTAGTCGGAGGGTCAGTAATAGCCGCTGAGGTGAAAGATCGTTAGAGTGATTAGCTAGTCCTTCATTAAGATATTTAATTAAGTGGTCTGTTATGCTGAATTCATCTAAGGAAACGCGAAAATGTTAAATATATTCTCTAAACACAACACCTTACTCTAAATAAGCTTGCAAACAATCTCGTTACATAAACCCGGTCTCATGAAAAGATATTAGAAATGTGTCGAACTTAGACGATATCTATAATTTGTCAGGAGAAAGTGAGAGGCGTATTCACAACTTCACTGTGGCATATGACCGAAATACGGGCTCTTTAATAATTACGAACGAAGCACTTTGGGGCGATGTTCGTAACAATGTAAACCGAGCAACACCCAATTTAAAAATGTTATAGCCACAGCCACTCAGTTGTTGTACTCAGCACTGAGTATCCATGCGAAACTGTGCCTAGTATCCAGCACGATTCTTGCACAGACTCTCTCAAGCAAAGATTATTACATTAGTGAAAGAAGGAGATTTCTTACAAGAATAATACGTGTGTTATTAAACAGTTACTTCACATGTGTGTTCGGAGTTGATTCACAAACAGCAGACTCATTATCTGCGAATGAGAACACACGAAATTTAAACCACATTAAAAATCAGCTTAGCCTACTACTTGGTCGTGGCATTTCTACCTATCCAAAAAGAAAAGCTTTACCCCAAGGGTTCAAACATTAGGAATTAGTGACATGTGATAATCCGGGAGAATAAGCATAAAGTATATGTCTTGCGAAGTGGTTCATATCCATACGTACAGTCATCACGTGAGAAGCAGTTAAGGAAATAATTGTTGTTCTAGTAGTTATAGGTAACTGGTTGCATAGTAGTAGTTTAATATCCTTTTAAACGGATAGAAGATGAATATGCTCTTTGTTTAAGGACATGTCATGTCCGTGAAGAAAAGCTGCTTCTTTTACGTCATAGATAAGCGGTTTTATCTATCCGCTTAGTAAGAACCTGTCCTCCTGGTTCCTTTTTCGGAATTCAGCTCGACGTCTTTTGCTATCCATATGAGCTTCGAAGAATAGCATTTTTATGGCACCAGAAATAATTAATCTTCGCATTTCATTAATTTAATACAATGTTCTGACCAACGTGCTTAAAGTCTGAAGTTCTTAAGAAAAAGCTTTGAGAGTTTCGTGATAAGTGACTGCTTGTCAGTAGGTCATGGGGCGTCACCAGTTTGCGGATGGAGCAGACGGTCTTCAGGTAGGTAGGGTGGCTTCGGATACATTTAGTAAGCAATCACGGACGACATACAAGGGGCTGCCCTCCAGCTTTAGGGTCGAGTGAGGGTTAACAGCTCCTCACCTGAAAAAAATAAAGTGTTACCGAATTTCTTAAAAAGCCTCTGACTTGGATCGATCGTTTGGAATGACGTAAACGACGGGAAATTTATATGAGATTTGGAAACTACAATGCTAGAAATGAAAAAAAAATAGAGAGGAAGGCGTGAACTGAATTGATCTGACTCGGGTTTCGCACAAGTGGCGGGCTGTTGTGAAGGTGGTAATGATCATCAGGTTCTATGAAATGTTGGGAATTTCTTGACAAGTGAGTGATTATGAGCTCCAACAGAAAGACACTGCACCATGGAGTTATGGGTACGGCAAAACCTCCCTCTAGCCCATACGAAGTTCATGGTGATTTAGAGCTAATCACAGAGAGTTAATTTGCTGTAAGATGAGGCTACATTTTCTTTAGTTACATGCAGCAGCGCCCTTTCAGAGATGTGATATTCTCTGCTCTGGTCAGGAAATTCCCCACCATTTATGAAAACCGAAGGATGGTTACAATACCCACACCAGCCCGCAATTGTATTTTATTCTGGGAAAGGTACATTCACTGTACAGTCTCGAGTTCTATCTCTTGCAGATCAATTTATGTAAAACGTACAATTTTGTACAATGCCTCCTGCCGTTATTTACAGTTACTTACTTACTTACTTACTCCATGGACAAGAGTCCTTCTTGAGAAGCTACTGGTTTTCAGTTAGTCAAGAAATTCCCCACATTTTACGGAATCCGAAGGTTCATTACCGCTTTCACAGTACCCAACACTTGTCCCTATCCTGAGCCAGGTGGATCCAGTCCATATCCCCCCATCCCATTTCCTTAAGATTCTTCTTAATATTTTCCTCCCATCTACGTCTGGGTCTCCCAAGTGGTCTCTTTTCATCAGACTTCCCCACCAAAACCCTGTAAACGCCTCTCCTCTCCTCCATAGTGCTACATGCCCCGCCCATCTCATTCTTCTCGATTTTATCGCACGAGTACAGATCATTAAGCTCATCATTATGTTGTTTTCTACATTAGCCTGTTACATCGTCCTTCTTAGGTCCAAATATTCTCTTCAACAGCCTATTCTCAAACACCCTCAGCCTACGTTCCTCCCTCAATGTGAGTGACCAAGTTTCACACCCATACAAAAAAAAGGCAAAATTATAGCTCTGTATATTTTTATCTTTAAATTTTCGGTTAGCAAACTGGAAGACAAAAGACAAATGATAGCAAGCATTCCCTTACATCAGTCTGCTCTTAATTTCTTCCTGAATAGAATTTTGGTTTGTTAAGGTTTTTCCCAGTTATTTGAAATCTTCCACCCTTCCATAGGAACTATTATCAGTCTTTACATTCTGACTTCTTCCTTCATTCTGAACTTCAGACATGACCATGTGTTTAGCCTTATCAGCATTTACTTCTAGTCTAGCCGTTATTTACAACGTCCTCTTAAACTGCTCGTGTGGTAAAATCGCAGGCTGCGTGAGGCCATTAAAATATGAGAAAGTTAACACGCGTCCACACTTCAGCTAGATAAACAATCGATGTTTCTAGCCAAATTAGACTGTTAGAACACGCACTCTTTGACCTTAGAATGGCCCACATGATTCTTGGGCATTGAACAATACAGTGTTGGCCATAGAATCGAAGGCAGCCATGAAATCAGCAATGAGTTTGAGATGGTACGTGAGATTGAAGAAATCACGTCTACGGCAAAACAGGCCGTGAAATTAAAGGCCGTCATTATGCTTCCTTATGTTTGCTATTCGGAATTGTTTAATTCGCACTGCCAGTGATGTATACGAAGCACATCATGTCAGAAGGCACGTCTGAAAATAAACTATAAAACCCATCTTTAGACTTGAACAAAAACCCCTCCTCAATTGTATAAAACCAAAACACTCTTAGCGATAGTCAAGCCCTGTTTTCAGTAAGGAAATAAATCAAATTTTTAATAATAGACTATTAAATTCACCTTTGTCGTCATTCAGTCTCGAAAACAATACAAGGGCTCGATGAAGTTTGATATTGAGGATAAGCTATACACGTGTCATGCAAATTCAATATTGTAAGTCTTGGTCTAGTTTAACTGTCACTTTACATACAGCTCAAATAAACAGCGTCTAATATAATAAACTTAAATAACCTAAGATCCCTATTCGTACGGTACATAATTAGCATGGCTTGGTTCGAACCACACCTGCTAAGGGAAGTTCGACTGCAGAGTGAACACACAGACGCAACTAAATTGTTCTGTTTCACAACACTCAACCGACAACATGCACACGTACCTAAATATTCTACATAATGTGTATTATTCTCATAATTATCTGTCTCCATCAATCCAACGTTTAATGCACCTACTATCATACACCAAGCTACACTGTTTAACCTTTTGGCGCCGGAATTTTTTTTAATTTTAGCACATTCTGTATATAAAATGTGAATAATACAGGAACCAAATACGTTAGAATTATGAAACAAACTGCATTTTGAAGAGAAAGAAACGGAGAGTATATACCACTTTTAAAATATTCAGTACCTGTATTTGTTGAATAAATACATAAAATGCAACTTTAGAGGTTAGCGGTGCGGTACGACCACTATAGTTGACATTAGACGTCTAAAGGTTAAGTAATACTCCGACGCGTTTTGACGCTCGTTGGCGTCATACTCAGGGAGTTCCGTCCTATTGAACCATACTGATGCGTTTATTTTAAGAGTTTTAGTATAGTGTTTTTGTAATTATTTACAAGCTTCGCCTGTTGGGTATTAATATCTCAATACTGCACATAGAGTACAGCATGAGAAGACAGCCAGTTATCAACACAGTGCGCAGTATGTGCAATATTAAGGCAATCAATGCCCAACTGGCAGTGTGTGAATAATGACAAGACAGGTAGTGTAGGTATAACGTAACACGGAGGCGCGTTCGTGCGACCACTGTTGCAGCGGAAAAGCAATAAGTATTACACAACCTGAGATTGTATTTGTAGCCTTAGGTGTCCAGCATGCAATACACAAGCGCCATATTTCTGCCTCGCTCTAAAATATTTTTCCAAATTAAAATCACAAGCGGTATTTTTTTTTTAGAAAAACGATTACTGACTACAAAATGTGTGTTTTGATTTCCTCTACAACTTTTGTCCGAAACATTTATCATTCTAAGAAGAAATGAGGGAGATATGATAAGAAATGTATATTGGTATTCATATACAGACCCTTTATTCTTGTCCGATTTTAATGAAACTTGAATTTTCTCAATAGATTTTCGACAAATCCTCAAATACCAAATTTCATGAAAATCCTTCCAGTGGAAGCAGAATTTTCCATGCCGACCGTCGAACAGACGGACAGATATGACGACGTTAATAGTCGCTTTCCGCAATTTTGCGACACACGCCTGAAAGGCCAAACTAAAACTGTTAAAAGTCAACACATCAATATGGTTCAATAAGACGTAACTCCTTGAGGGTGGCGCCAACGAGGGCCGAAAAGCGACAGATTATTAAATAGTGTAACTTGGTGTATGAGAGTAGATGAATTAAACGTTTGACTGATGAAAAGAGATACACATGCGCAGTGTTCTTACTTAGCTCTTCACATTACATTATAATACTGAGTATTCCTACATATTTCAACCCACAAGGGATCAACATCAGGGAACAAAGTTAAATAATACTGCATAAATCTTAATTAACTACTTTTAACATAGAATAATGTTCACGATTTTTAGATCTAAGATAGCAGCCTAAAATGCAGTGGGTACGGGATCCAACCAAAGCAACGTAGATAATCAAAACAATGCAAGACGTGAAGCCAGTAGACATTTCAGGAGCAAAATGAAGGGGCATCTGAAAGCTAAAATTGATGAACTTGCAACCAACAGTAAGACCAAGAATATCAGACTTCTGCAGGGGTATCAGTTTCTTTAAGAAGGGTTAGCAATTTGTAATTAATATAGTAAAGAGTGAATATGGTGTTTTGGTCACAGAACATTACATTATTTTTAACGTTATTTTTTAAAGTGGAGGAACCATTTCTCTCGGCTATTGAATTTACACATACAGCAGAACCACTAGTGCCTGAGTGAGCCGAGTGCCTTGGAGTTTGAGATGGGTATTGAAAAGCTAAAAACAACACAAATTACCAAATTGATTAAAGCAGGGGCTAGAACAATTCACTCTGAGATACATAAACTTATAAATTCTGCTTGGAATAGGGAGGAATTTCATGAGGAGTGGAAGTAGTCGATCATTTTACTTATTTATAAGAAGGGTGATAAAACAGACTGCGGTAATTACAGAGGCATATCACTTCTGTCAATTTACTTACTTAATCCATGTTGCAGAGTCCTTCTTGAGAAGCTAACTGGTTTGCAGCTAGTCAAGAAATTCCTCGCATTTCACGGAACCCGAAGGTTCATTACCGCACTCACAAGCGTCCGCCAATTGTCTCTATCCTGGACCAGCCCAATCCAGTCCATATACCCACATCCCACCTCCTGGAGATCCATCCTAATATTATCCACCCATCTACGCCTAGGACTCCCCAGTGGTTTCTTTCCCTCCGGTTTCCCCACCAAGAACCTAAACAACCCATCTCCTCACCCATACACGCCACATGCCCAGCCCATCTCATTCTTCTCGATTTTATCACCCGCACAACACTGGATGAGGATTACAGATCATTTAGCTCCTCGTTATGCAATCTCCTCCATTCCCCGTTACCTCGTCCCTCCTCGGTCCAAATATTCTCCTCAACACCATATTCTCAAACACCCTCAGCTTCCTTTCCTCCCTCAATGTCAGCGACCAAGTTTCACACCCATATAAAACAACA
>Ga0123354_10004507_pt1 | contig 19758 bp, 15 predicted proteins | sample TergutLab28metaG_2_FD_97872 | JGI IMG/M metagenome (GOLD analysis project Ga0123354, IMG submission 97872) | Labiotermes labralis P4 segment gut microbial communities from Petit-Saut dam, French Guiana - Lab288 P4 | ecosystem: Host-associated > Arthropoda: Insects > Digestive system > Gut ...
ACCACCGATGACAATATCATACGGCACATGCGCTTTGCATGCTGGATAACTAAGGCTACCGACACACACGCAGAGTATGTTATCCTTATTACTTTTGCACGGCGACAGTGGTTACCAGAATGCGCCTTGGTGTTACGTTATACAGATATTGCCTGTTTTGTTCTTTTCTGTGACTGGTTTAGCTGCTGTACAGGAGCGTTTTAGAATACCCGTAAAGAGAGCGTAATTCCCTGCCCTTTGCAAATTTTACGATATTTTTGTACTCACTGACAGACGAAAACATATAAGTTTTAAATTGTTTGTTCATGTATCAAGAAGTGAACGTAAAAGATTCCGATATATCCAAACTGTAAATTCCAGGGCCAGTAACACATTTACGGTTACAAAAAGTTGTTCAGATTCCGCTGCAACGACGCAACAATGCATGTTTAATATTCACGTATACTGTAATGAAATGCCGAAGTGTTTTTTAGACATTTATCATCATCATCATCATCATCCGTCACGAGTTAGGCTTTGACAAACCTGTGTCGGCCTCGTCTAACAGTCTCTTCGAATGTCTTTCAAGCCGTCTTTGTCCATTTCGTCTATAATTCATCATTATTTTTGGCATCCCTGTGAATGTATTTTGTTGACTGAGTCCTGCCCAGCCCTCGACATCTCTAAATTAGTGATCATAGAATTATCTTGATGATTCTGTGTATTACGTTGACTTTGTCCCTCTATCTGAAGTATATCTGCTGTAAGCAACATTGCGACATTGTGCTTTACGTACGTCATACTGACAGATATTTTACTTTTGAGTGCATTTATTTTGTGACCTTTATTTTGTGCACATTTGTGTGTGTGTGTGCTTGCGTGCATGTGCGCTTCCGAGTGTGTGTGAAGAAAAGGATGCCTGGGATTTAGTTCACCTCTCTTCCAAATTAGTGGTAAAATTAACTAGCCAGATTATTCCTTTAAAGTGGGTGGGCAGCACATCAAATTTGCGTAGTCTTTCTCAGGCTCCGTTACGTCAGGTATGATCCCTCTTTCATGCCCTTTTCAAGCTCTCTCTTCTACCGCGTCATTGTGAGACTAGCTGGTCTTATATTTCGTGCCTGCCCTTGTGTTCTTATGGTTTTTTCTTTCTTTTCAGTCTTTGGCTTAAATGATGTTTATGTATCATTTTAGTTCGATCATTGAGTCAGGGCGCATTCAGTTTTATTTTATTCCTATTTTTTTGTGTTAATGACAAAGGAGTTCTCACTGAGTTCTAAAAGCGTGCGCCTAATTACATGTCATATTTACATTACAGCTGGAATAATTTTGTTATTAAATTCATTTGAATGTGTTTAAAGTGGGTTGATTTTACGTAAATGCTTAACCCTTGGAAAGGCGCTCCCTTAGGAAAAACTTTCGTCTCTTTAGGGTGGAAACTGGAATGGATGCCAGTAATGAACGATGCCACAGAACAAGTATTGATTTTAAATTGCCGTCTTCTTTCGTTCTTTCTTTCCAACCCCGACTTTCAGCCCCCTTCTTTCGTTCTCGAGCATCCCTTTCTTTCTCTGAAACTGCTAGAGAAGAGGATGAGATGTTATTGCACCTGTCCTCTGGTGAGTACAAAGCATGTTCGTTTTTCTAGATTGTACTAGTGTTTATAAGATTGAATTTAAAAATTGAACATTCTTTATGCACCGAGGTACAGGTGCTGTTGCCAGTTGTATCTCAGGGAAGATTTACATTGTATTAGAAATGTTGGAAGGAGTAGGGTAGGTGCTTGTTGTGGGTTCGAAAGTGGGGTCTGAGTTGTCCGTTGAGCGGGATGTGGGACTGTCATTTTATTCTGCTTTCAAGGTTTGCTATTCTGGGCTTTAAACTCTAGCTACTAACATTTTTCAGCTCTGCTATTCTGTTACTCTTTTGTAACAAAGCAGAATGCAGTTGTTTTCGTGGTATCTCGCTGACTTTGTGCATTAATGAACATGTGAATACAAATGTTTGTAATGATGCATTAATAGTCGAAGTGTGTTGCTAATACAGAGTTTGAACTTCCAGAATATTAGACAGAAATGTTACTTTTTTTTTCAGTCTCGAATTCCATTTTGGGCTGAAAATAAATGGAAATGAAACATTGCCTACGTACCGCGCGCTTGGACTCACTTTCCTCTCTCTCTTTCACACACACACACACACACACACACACACACACACACACACACACACACACACACACAGCTTCCAGGACTGTACTGGCACGTCATTGTTAAAAATATTCACTAGAAATGAAGTATGTCGATTTATGGATGTTTATTGACATCTGTGCAGTATTTCTTAACGCTATTTCGTTTCTTTATTTACGCAAAAAAATTATTTTAACTCAATTGGTTACTGGGGAGGCTCGATGGTAGTTGCTTTGTGGGAAGTAGAATAATAGTTTCCTCCTTGTGCTTGTGTGCTGTAACTGCTGTATGGCCTAAGTAGCTCAGCTTTTCAAAAGGCCTGTTATTGGTTTCCGGATGAATTCTCTTCGTTGAAGTCCGCCCAAGTTATACTTCCATGTTTAAAATTTAATTACCCCAGAAAGGAAACTTGTGATGCGTTGTGAGATTTTGAGGTTCCCATAGCGGTGACTGAGAAATACCATCTTCTGGGATGCGACACAGTGAAATATGGTATAAATATGAACGAATGTTTATTAGTGGAGTCAAATTATAAAGGGGACTGTCGCCACCAAAGCTATAAATTGGTGTAAATTTACAAAGCTTTTGAGGAAACCAAATGCTTCCATCTTCAGGGTAGAATAGTGTCATCCCAGAAAGCGGTACATATACTCTTCATTCTTGAAGTGTTATTTACACGAGGTGCGTGGAGCGTGATGGGAACATAATGCAATTAGTACGTCCGTCTGTTCTATTGTTTTAGTTCGGCAGCTGTCTTGCCAATTTTTATTAATTGTGTATTTGATGTGTTCGTCGTACCATCTTAAATTTGATTGTGTACATCCAGTGTAACGCCTATTTTATATGAATTTCAAATTTAGCTTGATCACGCCCTCAAAAAATTCGTTGTAGAAAAAAGTGTGTGTGATTTAGCATGAGGGTGTAATAAACTTAACAGCTTTCATAGATTTGCAGCTTTCATATCTATAAAGTTCATACACCAACAAATGCACTCTTTATTAAACTTGACAGAGTTTTAAAATTTACATTAAACATCACTTTGACTTGCTCCTACATGTTCCGGTATACGACCATCATCAGGGAGCCTTCACTAGAGCCTAACTAGCAGCTTTCATTTCAGATGATTTTTGGCGTGGCGCGTATGTATGGAAGCATGGGCGTTCAACAGTAGAAATGTGGTTGTGCGCTGGCAGTTTCTAGCCCTTATGTTGTATACCAGGTAACTGCAGTGCAAACTTAAGTACTCGGAAAGAAATAAGAAAACTTTGCGGCCCTTCGAAATTATAGAAAAACTCGCATCTAAATATATGCCTGTTTCTAATGTCTTAGTGTAAAATATTTTGTGACCTGCACAATCGATATAATTCGTCGGACTGCTTTCTATAGCTTTGATATCAGTTGTCGTCTAAGACTCTGGTGGTTTGTGTTAGAAATTTTTGGCTATTGTTTTGGCCACGCGACTGGTTTGTGTTTGCAGTAAATGACCATTAAGAACAGTGTTTCCCAACCAGGGCCCCGCAAATACCATTAGGGCTTCGGCAATAAATCATGGAATAAAAACATTACAGTTTTTTAACACCGTGCAAAGTTCCAAATATACCTCAGCATGTTGCGAGAATTTCTGCCCGGCAGTTGGCAATGCTGGAGTAATCTTCTTGGGCTACCAGCTGCGTCTTTGTTTTCTGGTCTGTAAACGTTTTCATGGATAGGGTTTTTTCGGGATATGAAAATTTATTTTATGGTTTCCTCCATCGAAGGAAGGCTGGCAGACACTGATGAAGGCGACAGATAAATGCAAGATACACTACACTATACAACTTACAGTTTTATAACAGCAACCTAAGACAGTGTCTTTGCCCATGTTGAACTGCATATTGCATCATAGTACAGTAGCAGTACCTCATCGTATCCATAAGAAATAAACAGAATGTGTCATACATATTTGGCTGTGGAGGAAATTTATACAGGTCGGGTTGAACTGATTCTCTGACGTTGGCGCATGAACCGAGGATTGATGGGCATTCTTTTAAAAAGTATAAAAACCTGCACTGTGTTCATAATGTATGTGGTTGGACCGCAGTGCCAATCTGAACATAATGGGTCCAATATTCCATCCACAGGATCTAAACCTAGTTGTCCAGTCCTGAACAACTTTTCTTTATCACTAGTTATGTTATGAATCAGAAAACTTACCAGTATTTAATTCAAATAGATTTAAGCCCTTCGGAAGAAAAGGGCATATATTTTCTTCCTTGTGCTTCAGTATGTGAGGCGAGGCTAATAACTATAGTAGAAAATAATAAATAAAACACTTAGTGATTCATTTGTTAGTGTACTTCACTCAAGAGTCTTAAAAAGTTGCAGAATTTTTTAAGGTATATTACCATGAAAAATCCTGGCGGCGTTATCTCTAACAGAAAATGAATTAATTACTTACTTGTTTCGGCATTTACGTGCATGATATTCTGCCAGTTAAAGTTCCGAAGGAAAGACAGGCATAGGCATGATGACCTATTTACTTGTCTGGTGCCAGTGGGGCCAAGAATCCTGTTTGTAGGTGGTTGGTACATCTGCGTGGACGGTAATCACCGTTGCGAGGCGTTTTCCTTCACCCGGTGCATACATTCATCCATTCTTCGAGTGGTTTTCGAACCACGATCCCAGCGTCCTAGCGGCAGAAGGCATCAGAGGATGTCTTAAACAGCATTTCGCATTTGAAGTATGTAACTCTTACGGTAAAATAGAGTGTATACTGTACGTGCAGGGCACGAATAGAATGCATTGACTGCAAGTTAGGGTACATGCAACATTCTACCTTTGTAACTTCTTCCTGTGATTAATTGACATTCTTTATTAATGGCCAGAATGGGGCCGAAACATGTTGGAGATAAACGGGTTGCTGCCCAATTTGATGTATATTTGTTGGTGTAATTACGAAAATTTTTGTAATAAGGAGGACTTGCCTGAAGAGTGGAAGGAGTCGATCATTTTACTTATTTATAAGAAGGGCAATAAAGCAGATTTTAGTAATTATAGAGGCATGTCACTTTTGTCAACTATGTACAAAATTTTGTCCAACACCCTGCTGACAAGGCTATCTCCATGTACGGAGGAAATTACCGGGGATCATCAATGTGAATTTCGACGCAACAGATGAACTGCAGATCATATTCTGAATGAAGGCATCACGGTGTGCTTGAAAATCAATTTGTATTACACAAACGTACGTCAGCACAATCTATTTATTCTAGAGTAAGGCTACATGTTTCGACTAGTTGTTAGTCATCTTCAGGCCCCTACAGTTCTGTTACCGGATACTAGATACTCTTGAATAAATAGATTGTTCTGACGTACGTTTGTGTAATACTAATTACAGATCATATGTTCTGAATTCGTCAAATACTTGAGAAAAAAATGGGAATGCAATGAAGCAGTGCATCAGCAAGAAAGCTTATGATTCAGTTAGGATAGAGGTCTTGTATAATATTCTCATTGAGTTTGGTATCCCCATGAAACTGCTAAGGCCAATAAAAATGTGTCTGAGTGAAACCTATAGCACAGTCCGGGTAGGTAAGAATTTGTCTGAAATGTTTCCTATTAAGAATTGTTTGAAAGAAGGAGATACGTGGTCCCCATTACTTTTCAACTTTGCTTTAGAGAATGGCTTTAGTAGGGTTCATTTAAACCAGGATGACTTGAAATTAAATGGTACACATCAGCTTTTGGTTTATGCTGATGATGTTAATATATTGGGCAGAAGCGTACATACTATAAAGAAAAACACAAAAGTTTTGTTAGTCGGTAGTAAGGAGATTGGTCTGGAAGTGAACACTGATCAAGTAAGCACATGGTCACGGCTGGAGATCAGAATGAAAGACGAAGTCACAATATGAAGACTGATAATAGCTCCTTTGCAAGGGTGGAAGAGTTCAAATATTTGGGAAAAACTTAACAAATCGAAATTATACTCAGAAAGAAATTAAGAGCAGATCGATGTCAGGGAATGCTTGCTGTCATTCACTGCAAAATATTTTGTCTTCCAGTTTGCAATCCAAACGTTTAAAGATTGAGAGACACAGAACTATAATTTTGCCTGCTGTTTTGTATGGGTGTGAAACTTCGTGGCTCACATTGAGGGAGGAACGTAGGCTGAGGGTGTTGGAGAATTGGGTGTTGAGGAGAATATTTAGGCCTAAGAGGGACGAGGCAACAGGGGAGTGCAGAAAACTACATAATGAGTAGCTTACTGATCTGTACCCCTCAACCAATATTGTTCGGGTTATAAAGTCAGAAGAATGAGATGGGCGGGTTATGTAGCACGCATGGGGGAGAAGAGTGGTGTATACAGGGTTTTGGTGGGGAAACCTGAGGGAAAGAGACCGCTTGGGGATCCAGGCGTAGAAGGGAGGAGAATATTAAAGTGAATCTTCAGGAAGTGGGATGTGAGGGCATGGACTGGATCGAGGTGGCTCAGGATAGGGACAGGTGGCGGCCAGTTGTGAATGAAGTAGTGAGCCTTCGGGTTCCATGAAATGCGGGGAATTTCTTGACTAGTTGAGAACCGCTTAGCTTCTCACGAAGGACTCTGCCCCATGTAGTATGTAAGTAATTACGAAGATTATGCAGTAATGTGATCTGTGAGTAAAGTTTTCTTTTCTCTTTTTCCTACCCGGAAAACGCCGCACTAAGGGACCTTTTCAGACTTACCTAGGCCCAGTAGATAGGCGTAAGTCCTGGAGAGAAGCGAAAATCTCCCACAGCCACACCGTGCCTTCACCTGCTGATAGATGCCCTGTCTCAGTAGATCTTCACTGTCGATACACGTGCCCAGACTCCAGATATCTCTCTTTTATGTCTTCCTTACCTAAAAACCCTCTATCGGTCAAAAGAACTTTTATTATGTGGACAGGTTAACTGTGCCTTCACTTCGAAGCCCGAGTTTTCGGCTTGTAACTTTTAGCACGTCCCTGTTAACAACGCCGGCGTTAAGGGTAGGTAAAGCTGTACCTTACCGAAAATCGTATTCAGCATTGTGGTAGTGTATTGTCCGTGTATGCTGTGTACACATTTCTTAAATTCGAGTGTTATTTCGTCGAGCAGTCGCACATTTAGTGCAGTCGGTTAAGCCAGATTACCAAATCAGTTTGTTGAGTCGATTTCTGTGGTCATCAGGTTACCTGATTTTTATTGTACGCACGAACGGGCTTATATAGCGGTAGTGGCTTCGAATTGTGGCAAACTTGTCGACAGTCGGTCAAACGACGCGCTTTTTGATCAATATATGTAGCGTAAAATTATAAAATTGTATAGTTCTACACAACTCTGAATTTATTAGAATTATTAGTTGTATTAGTGTTTCGGCCCACATAGAGAGCCATCTTCAGGCTAGTCTTCAAAGTGGTTTGTATGTACAATTGTTGGTGTTTTGAAAGTTACGAGATTGACGCCCTTTTTGCTGGCTTAATTCTTTTGTTACTGTGCATGAAATTTCGACGTAGGGCGTCCCTATTTATGATCATCTTGTCTCAGCCTTAATGCTGCATTATTGAGCAATAAAAACTCTTCAGTACGACGGACGTATTCAGGCTGAGTTTGTTTTTGTAATTGATATTGCTCAGATTGGACGTGTTCTGGTATGTCTGCTCCATCTTCGTTCTTCAGTGGCGTATTAGCTACACTTCCCGTCTCGTTTAGTATAAATTTTTGGCACGTCCGTCTATTTGAAAACACTTGCTTACTTATCCCATATCCTCGTTGCAAGTCAGACTCACTCTATAGTGTCTTAACGTTTGCATTTGGAAGAGCTCCGTTAAACAACGCTCGCGTACACTTCATAGACCGGGCGTATTGAGTAACATACGTAGAGTGAAAGCCAGGGCACAAAGTATGTGTACGTTATGCCATGTGTGTACGTGTTAACCTATTCACACAACATGGTTCGTTATTTTCTACGAAACCGTTGAGAATAGACGACTTGCTACCCACAGTGCATTCGACGGCTCATGCGAACACGTGTAGACGTTCTGACGTATAAATGATGTATGTAACTACACAACAGTATCTGACGTGACGGAAATTACCAATACTCCCTACTGACTTCGCCTTCTGCTTCAATTGAAGCTCTCGGCAGATGATGCAGTGTGATCTTCTGTCTTCAAAACTGTAAATTTAAGCTCACTAGAGAAGAGAGCTGTATGATATTGTGGAGAAAGTTCTTTCCCATACCGTCGTAACGAGATATTAAAGCTAAGGTGTCTGGGATATTCATTCATGCAATTTAGTTACGGAATCTTAGTTGGGAGGACTACTGTAATGTGAGTTAGATTATTTTTTCTTTACCTATTTAAGTTCGTGGGGTGACTGTGACTTCTATTGTTGAACTCACCTTCTCAGAATATTTCAAATTTGTTGCTCCTGTCTAATTTCGTAGACATACCAATGGATGTAAGACAAGAGAGGAACAACAGTGAATAAGATGAAATTCGAGGCGCGGAGCAGTGCCGTAAAAATTTCACATTCATCCATTTATATTAGCCCGTTACGTCAAAGATGTTACGTATTCTGTTTTCTGCATTAACATTAAGAATCTCTGCGTTTTGTGCACGAAGTGTGTTGTTTTGTAATCGTGTGTTATAATAAACCGATTATTTTCGTAAACAGCAATAACCGTTCGGTCTTTATAATGGAGGCGCAGTGCGTTTTCTATGAAACAGAACTGGATTATTCTATAGCGTGTAGCTTAATTCGGGTGACGTTTGTGTTTCGGGGGTGGGGATGAGGGTTGGCATAATTTGTTTTATTCTTTTCTTAAAATGTTTCTTTTTTTCTTACAGTTTTCATGTAATTACAAGTATATATTCCCTTGCTAGTGGTTTCCTGTTCTAAATGTCCTGTTATGTCCTGTTGCATCGAACAGTCGTAGGAATATTATTATTTATAAATGATGTCGCTTTTAGCACAGCGTCTGGATGGTCTATATTGTATGAAAGAGTTTATAGGGGGGTTTAATTCATTTTCTAACCACAATTTGCTGTCCATCTCACATCAGGTGAATTTACTTTAGTTAATCTTGAGAAGCCATCAGTTGTCAAATTAATGTTGGCCGTATATATTGTGGATGTTCTTGCCGTAAAATATCGTTCCCTAAGATGAGGGCAATACGAAATGTGTTAAGTGTTTGAAGTGTGTGTGTGTGTGTGTGTGTGTGTTTTATTAGCGACCCATTTCTGCATCGTTTCGATCTGCTGATCCCCACTAGCCAACAACACACTTGCCAGATACAACCGAATTATTCGTAGCGTAAATGTCTCATTAGTAATTGCTGTCAATTTAAAATCTAAACATAGATCTCTAACAACTCTTACCATATTGATTTACATTCTGAAAGAATAGACTGGTTGAACCAAAGTTTCATTCCGTGATTCACACAAATTAAGTTACCCGTGCAGAGTACGATTGGAAATTTACACATTTTTTTTGCAAGAGCAAACTGTTGTGGTGGGAGGAGGGGTGATGTCTCGCCGTGACTCTGATTAAACCATTGACTCTGGGTTTAGTTGAGCAACCAGGTGAATGTTTTCTTTGTGGGCTGTAGCTAGGTCCACGTGGAGCGCGGTGTCTATTAAGGCAATTAGGCAAAACGCGTCTCGGCGGAGTTGACGTCGCAGTAGTTAAAGTGTCGTCACGGGAATTGGTCACTGTCCCCTCGCTCTCAAACTTTTCTGAAAACTCTTTATGAGCGAAGGACACATTTGGCAGTCTGCGCAGCGAGTTTGTGGAATTAGAAGGACTTTTCATGTTTAGGCGTTTGAATCCCAACGCGCCTCTAAAGTTAAAGCAATTGGTTTCTTAAAAGAGGCGTTGGAAGCCTTTTGCAGTTAATTCGTTATGTGCAGGTGGATTGGTCGGTCTCTATGCTACAGATCTCCCATCACGCATTTCGTGGGTGTTGGATGTTGGACCGAACTGCGTTGTGTAGACTATCTTGATTCTGTCCTGTTTACATAGCCACAAAATTCTACGATTTTCACTCATAACTACAAGAGAATCATGCCTTACAGGTTGTGCCTTATAATAAGGTAGACTTTCCCAAGTAGCAAAATCTAAAATATTCGTTCGTAGTACTACTCAGGGACAAGTGTAACAGGCACAGTATTGAAATAAAAATGTCTATTCGGAAAAATACTGCACGTTTTGGTCGAGAAAACTGATGGTAAGCGACCACCTGGAAAATCGAGATATAGGTGGGTGGATAATATTAAGCGGGGACTTATGGTTGCAGAATGAGAAAATCTGAATTGGGTCTGTTTGGCTGAGGAGAGAGACTAGTGATAGGCTGTTGCGAGCACGGTAACGAACCGTCGGTCTCCACAAAAAGCGCAGCGTGGTAGTAAAACAAAGGCTTTATGATTAGGTCTCATAAAGCATAATTTTCACGGACTTTAGTCGTACATATCATGCGCTGTTAATACCATGTTTAGATAGTACATATTCATAGTCTGATAATGAATTGAAATACAGTGTAACCCCTGAGTTACGATGATGTATTCATGTGCAATCGATCCTACGACCGGATTCGTACGGTATTTGAGCCGAATTTTTATTTTATTGCTTCAGTAAGCCTAATAGTGGTGGTGGTGGTCGTGGTGGTGGTGGTGGTGGTGGTGGTGATATTGGTGGAGGTGGTGATGATGGTGGTATTGTAGGTGGTGGTTTTGGTGGTGGTGATGATGATGACGATGATACACTTGAAGAGAACTCACGCATATTATTTAATTCCGATTCAGTCTACATTAAACTTTTCCGTCCGAACCGCAGAATTTCTCACCGTCTCCGTATTTGTAGTTGTTCATGTGGGAGCTGTAGATGGTAAAGAAGCACAGAATAGAACTAAAATTTTTGACCCAAATAAAGACAAAAGATCCTCAAATATCAAATTTCATAAAAATCCATCCAATGGGAGCCGAGCTGTTCCATGCGTACGGACAGACGGACAGTTATGACGAAGCTAATTTAATTGTCGCGTTTCGCACTTTTGCGAATGTGCCTAAAAACTCACGAAATCGAATGCATGTTAGATGTGCAGTACAGTACAGTCATAAGCAGAGAAACTAAACGTACGACTAAATTATTTCGGAACGCTTATGTACCAGTTTTATATTCCTAAAACACCGATAAAGGTTTTTAGGCGAAAATTAGGTGATAGAAATTTGTATCAAAGTAGTGGAATATGCAAACTACCATATCGCACCAGCTGTGTGGTTTGTGTTGAACAGAATGCGACTCACTCACTCACTCACTCACTCGCGCCAAGGGCATTACGTATACAGAGATGTATGGACGGATAGAGACACCAGGTTTTCGAATTGTCAGTCTACGAACATACTTGTAAGAGTTAGCAGGTCTAGAATGGCGCAGCGCGTGCGTTGGGCTTACGCAGCGCAGTGTAATGAGACCTCTGTAGATATAATGTGTATTGAAATGACTTTAAATGTATATTATTCACCCGCATAGGATAAAATTGCTCCTACTTTCAGCACCTGACAGTGGCTTTAACGGCCAGAAGATGTGGACACTTAGGCTACGATACTTTCATTTATAAGAAACTTCCTGCTCTATTTTGAACGGGCATTTTCCTCTTAGTTAAGCTAATTAACGAACATTGTAAGGAAAATTACGAACAAGACATATCTGTCTCCATACATTGGTGATATTCAGGCCCTTCTCTCCCCGCATGATACGATATTAGCGAGGTCTGTCACGAAGTTCAAATCAGTCTCACCTAGGATTTCCAGTTTGCTGCTGTAATAACCCATTAAAGAAATGAGACTGCAGGCAATGAAGCCCTGGCACGTTTACGCAGTGATGGGAATTGTGTGCCAATGAACAAAGCTTTTGTCGATCTTATGCTTATTTGTATTATTTGTAGGGCGGAGCAGAAACGCAAGTTTTTCTGTGCAGGAAAAAAAAGTGAAAGATGTGTTAAGGGAAAACTGAGTATTAGTTGATAAGAGCATCAATGCAACTGCCTACCGAGGGATGTCGATCACAGCTGCCGAGTCGTCGAGGCGCCTGCTGTTTTCACTTGGAAAATTATATGCAGTCCAACACAACTGTGTCACGTGCGCGTGCGTGCTTATAGTAAGATCTTAAGTTCCCCTAAGACAACCTGAAGATGGCCAGTACAGGCCGAAACATGTAGTTGTCCATTATAAAGTGATTAAATACACCTCATGTGACACAGTTGTGTTTGACTACATACAATTTTCCAAGTTTCACACAAACAACGGGGATGACACACTTCCTACTGTTTTCGGCTGCCCGATAGTTAGTTCGAAAGCCATTCAGGGTGTAGGAGTAAGTGCAGGCCTTGTTATGGGCCTATCAGCGGTCAGGTGTTTGAAAGGTCTATAAATTCAGAAGTTAGGTATGAATTGGAACTGAGCACAGTCTAATTCCTGAAGACCGAAGAAGTAGGGGAAGGAGGAGGAGAAGAAGGAGAAGACTGAAAACGACTGACGAAGACTGAAGAACTACTGTAATTAGTAACTACATCCGTTGTGCTGATCAACAAAAGCCTATCGCCGGACTACCCCGAGCCAACCCAGCCTCCTTTACTACATCTTTACAACACACACACACACACACACATATGTATGTATGTATATATGTATATATATATATATATGATCCTTTTTAATACTGTCACGATTCTTGTGATTGGCACTCCCAAATTATGTCTCACCTGAATCTCAACCAAATGTATGCACGAATTTCTTTTCTCTGTCGTGGGTGCTACGTGTCCCTTCGAACTCATCGTCGATAGCCCTAACTATGTAGACGAGGTATATGTTTTGACACTTCTTATTATTTAATGTTTTAGTCTTTTATTACATCATGCATTTTAGGTTGAAATTTCCCAGCTTAAGTCTCTCGATTATCCTAAATATGCTTTTTTTTTCCTTCAGAGTTTCTCTGCCATATGAATTGGGTAGTGAATTCATACATTTTTATATAATCTCCTGATCTTATATAGAATACCAGTAAACCAAAATTTCTTGAGTTTAGCTGCTGTTTGAAGCGTGATTATTGTTTGGGTGTTTTCTTGCATGTGTTAAACTGTATATGTGTATGTGTGTGTGTGTGTATATATATATATATATATACACACACATACATACATACATACATACATACATATACAGTTTGCCTCTTTTCGAAGGGTTTATTAGGAGCTCGCACTTTGTAATTTTGCGTTTATTCCTGTGATGATTGAAGTACTCACAGGCCTATTTCGTAGTCCCCGTATTTATTGCTATACTATCCTTCTTGCTCATTGCTTGTGGGGTTTCTGAGTTTCGATGGTAAGTAATTATCGTATACGGCAGTAACTGACATATAAGGAAGACACGTCTGTGTTCCTGTACTGCGTTGTATTCCGTGTTGGCTAATACAACTTTTATTTGAAATTAGTTTCAGAATTGTACGTTAATTTTGCTGCTGTAGCTTGCGTTGGTTCTTTCCCATTAGTATCCAGAAGTTTAATTTTGTCATTTCGTTTCCTGCGTTCTTTATTAGCTCTCCCGATTTTTAAGCCGACTTGGAACGTTATTTTTCAAGCAGAATTAGAAGGAGAACCTTCAGATATCAACTGTCTACAGAGAACACAATCAGTTTCCGGCCAGTTCAGTACACAGCCGTATCTGCTCAAATCGTTTTACCTGTGAGATTCAGTCTGCCACAATTTAATACTGGTGGGTAACACATCCAGAGTTTTTTTAATTACTTGCAAATATTATGGGTTTAATTTTCCAAGAATAACCCCTAAAAGGGAATTATAACTTGTATTTGGTATTTATTTCGTTGTTAATTTAGGAATGCTGTCAGCAGCTCAGAGTGTTCTGCGTCGAATAGCAGGTGCTTCGTCTTAACCCTTATCCCGCTAACGTGGAAAATATGGCGAGCTCATAATAATGCTAACAATTGGCAGATGGGATTTAACTCGGTGTTTAAAGGGTTAATGACTTGAAAGGGAAACAGTCGTAACCTAGTGCGAGGTATTGTTCTGACTTTTGCCTGGAAGGACGGAGGAGAACCAAGAAACCCGCTGTGGGTGATTAGTCCGGTCTTCCTGTCCAAGATTCAAATGTGGAACTCCCAAATGGCGCACGGGGTCTAAAGTGTCACAACTTAAGCTAGCGTGCTCGTTCCATCCTCCAGTACACAATAAAATTTCCTGTGAGAAGGCACCGTCAGTTCTTACCTCAGTTTCAGATATTGCACGTGGTGATCAGCGTGCTTGGCACTGAACAACGCGAGCTGTGATGTGTGAACAGCTTAGGTCATGTGGATTCCTGGCACGAGCTGCTTACAGCACGTTGATCTTTGTAGTATTAAAGTGCATTTTCAAACTGCGACCTCCGATTACATTACTAACGATACTTGTGTGTGTTTTTGCATTCGAGATACTACGGTCTTATCTTGGCCCTTTGTCAGGGGGTTGTAGAGGAAAGAAGGTGATGTGGCAATCTTCCAGCACTGTTTTTCTAATTTCCTCTTTGTGCTTTGTCGTCTTGTCTATCTGTAAGAATGACACAACCTCCCAAGATAATTGTGGGATGTCGTTTTCAGAATACCAGAAAAAAAAACCATCAGTTCCAACAACCATTGTGAGAAGAAAGATGGAAGTTGGGCGGGATTAAACATGAATGCCAGGGAGGGGAAAGTTTGTTTAGCAAACCTGGCAAGACTGCTTTTGTGGCAGCTGGAACGAGTCAAAGCAATTCCACGTGTTAATAAAAGAAATTAACCGCAACGGCAAAACACGCGCCAGTGCGTCGTAACGTTTGTACATTTTATACAGTGTAACTTGTATCAGTTTCAGTACATTACGGAGTCTGTATACTACGCGAATTTCGTGTCACTTGATTCATTTCTTGTTAAATGCATGACTTATGCCAATTTATCACTCTTCTTAATACCTCTGTTTTTTTTTTTTTGTGATGTGTTAATCCTAACAGATCCGTTTTCTCTCACGCCACGGCCACTTCACGGATGTCTTTGCCATGATTACTCGCAGTCCGACTCTCCTTTTATTAGTCTGTGGAACCAATTTCACATGCACCAAATGCATTCTTCATAGGTTGTCGGTTCCCCAGCATGTATCGGCACATCACACCGTACAATCATCAGGGAATCTTCGTAGCTTGTATCATAGCGCTGTCAAATGGTCCGTTGTATTGTTGATCTGTTAGTTCACCTGGTTCTTTTTGTCAGGTCGGAGATGAATATTGGACCTGAGGCCGAATGTTGTGGTTTTCCTCCGTGGCTGCCGGCACGTATCTCGAATGCTTCCTTTCACATCTCCTCGTCTTCTTTTACTGCAGTGTTACTACACCATGACTGCTTCCTCTGACATCTTCTCGTTTTCTTTCACTTATTCTTACCATTCTGTACATTATATGTCAGGAACGCTGAAAGAGGGCAGTTAAATCAACAAGAAAGTTAATCGAGTCTGTCAATACATATTTGCTGTATGGCATTTCACGTTCCTACGGTTGTAAATTTGTACGTTACGATCTGGTGGATTGTAAACGGCTGACCTTATCTGGAAGACACTTCAAATGCTTTCACATAATCGGTGTGACGTAGTGCGTATTGAAACGTGAACTGTGGTGTGTCGTTGCTTACCAGCGTAGTCCGTACGGAGGTGTCTTTGTGGTAATGGAAATACCATCATAACGCATTTCGAATGTGTCTGAGTGTAGAACAAAGTATGTTGAGTCTGCAGCATGCTGCCAGTCTGCCAGTTCTATAACTGAACGGAAATGCACAAGACTCTTGCCAAGTCTGATCCTGACTGGACTTCCATGTAATCGTTGCATTTGGATAGGGGTGTACAACTTGGATTGAAGTCTATTACTTGCTGGGTACGGAAAATGGTAATTTGTTATGTAACGAACCTACTGTTTACTGATGGCTGGTCTGCATACTAATTAGTGAGCTGTGTTCGTTAACTACATAAGTATTTAACCATATAACTCAGTCCTCTGTTTCCGTTTTGTGACGGAAAGGAATGTGTTTCATATAATCGAGTCTTGTGTATGGAAATTATTAATATTGTAGGAAATTCCTGTTTTTACAGAATGCAGCGACGTAGTAAATTGGTACGGTTCAACGTATGGCAATTTATAGAAACGCACTTCTCAAGAAAACTGTATGGTATTCGAAGTAGTGGCTGTTGTGAATTCTAGGTTCAGGTGACAGAACCCCCTTCATCTACATTCAGTAATTGACTTTCGCTCCTGTGTGTGACATTGACATTATTTCTACATATATGAGCTTTTTTTTTTTTTTGCTCCAGGATCGTTGAATTTGTTGTTGCTTTCGAGACGGTGTAGGCCTATGAGTAAGTTTGAAGTGCATAATAGTTCAAGACGTATGAAACGATTTGCCTGCAAATTGCAGCGTCCGTAGTAGGCAATTCTAGTAAGTGCAAGATGCGGGACTTTGCTGTGTTTTGAATACAAATGATTCTGTGTGTGCGCGAACACACATACACGCACGCACGCACACTCGCACACATACACGCAAACACGAAGAATCCTAATTCGATTCCCAGCAAGGCCCGAGACTTTTTCGAAAGTGCCCAGCCTACTTTTCAGTGAGCACCGGTGGACCTCTCCTCAAGTTTAAAGTGGCCGAGGAGTGAAGCTGACCCGTCACCTCCATTAAGTGCGGAGGTTCAGAATGCTTGCGACTCTAACGCTGTATTTGCTGTTTTTCCATCTCGTTGTTGCACAATTGTAACAGAATTTGTAGCACAAAATAAATACTTAATACTTCGACGTTTAGCCCTTGCTATATGTATAATGTGAAAACGGGATAATTGTTTCCATTATATTAGTATTATAATTGACCTGTATAAAAACTGACGCGCTACCAGACGACCAAAGGAATCAAGATTCGTAATCGGTCATCCTGGCATGCTGTGTGGATTTTGCTGAGAGATGTGTGGAGCAAACCACAGATGTGCGCCTGTACCTGGCAATCTTCCTGTGCCCAACCGGAGCGTGGTGTGCTTAAAAGACTTCAGAAGGTTTTGTGTGTGTGTATGTGTGAACAGAAGTGTAAAACTGACATACTAATAAGCAAATTTATCAGTTCAGTACAGTTTACTTCGAAGAAAAACTGGGCAAAGAACAGGCGCTGTCGGTAGTATTTCATTCGAACAGAAGTTACAAAGTATCCCACCAGCGCAACTGTTACGTCTGGTCTTCGCATCATTTAAGCCCGATCGCCGGCGGAACGCTTTGTCTTTCCTTCTTCTTTCCTCCTCCCTCTATGTTATTTTACTTTCCCTTTCTTATTTTACTTATTTACTGTATTTGCTAACTCCAAGCACAAGGTGAGACATTTAAATCTAATACACTGTACGGCGTTAGACGTTTTGAGGATTAAAAAGTGGAAGTACCGCTGCGTACTGCCAGGGTTTAACCCTTTTTTGAGAAGTTTTGTCTTTATATACTGGAGTCTCGGGCTTCGTTTTCATAGCGTTTTACCAGAACAAAAATAGTTGATAACTTCTGTAGTTGTGGTCCGCCAAGTTGTCATTCTCTGTGCCCTCGACTCGTATTTTAAGCAAAGTAATCTGACATTAGTTCTAATTCACAAATACAAATCGCTTTATAAATGTGACGTAAATTATTTTTTTATATATCCCTCATCGAGAGACGGTGTCTTATTCTTATCATTTTTGTTCGTTTGTTTTAGGTAAGTGATCACGCAGAGTTATGATTGCTGGTGTTAGACAGCCCAGTAAGCTCCCAGCCCAAGTGGGAACTAACAACCAGTTGTCAGGTGAGTCAGTCATAAAAGAATTAATTGGTCTTATTTTGCTTTCTGCTGCTTTATTTGTTTTGTTGTGTTGGCAAGAGCATTTGGCACTCACCGAAGTAGACTGTTAAGCACAATGGGTTGTATTGTCTGTGAGAAGAGGATGTCCAGCCAACTTACAACTGTCCGATGGCACATTGAGATCATACATGCGAGCAACATTCACCTTGGTTCGTGTCTCCTTAACTGCAGACGAGCAAGTTGGGGAATAATTACAGCACTTCTTTTTCCATAAATTCTTTTGTGTGTAGAGAGGGTAGCTGTAGTTGTAACTCATTGCTTTAGTTCTGTACGTGTTTACCTGCATTAAGTTTATAATTGTATTCAGTACTTTGCACGCTTTTCCTTATTACTGCCTGTTCACGGATATGAAAAGCGGGCAACACGGAACACATTGAAAAAAAATTTGATTCGAAAACGTCGGGAGAAGGGACCACGTGGGGAACCAAGCCGCGTGTGACAGGATAAATACAAAAATAGGCTTGAAAGTATGCAGTTATGATGTAACAGCTGTCTTATCGTCTTAGCGAGCATTGCAGCCTGGTCGCATAGAAAGCACGCAGCCGCCGGGTTGTCCTGACAGGTTCGGTGCTCAGCTCGTCCATAGAAGGAATATTTTATAGCCGGAAATATTGTCCAGTGCTGAGCTTTTGTGAAAACATCAATGAACATTTGGTTTACCTAAACCAGGGGATTTTTTACCGAACGGAATAACTACCAAATTTTCAAGAAATGTATTCTTTATACGTGGAAGAGTTTCTTCCATGAAGAGGGAGGCAGTGTTCCTTCAGAACATTCGTAACACCCACCATGCTACACAGAACAACACAGGTGACTACAGTACAACCTACCTCTAGGCCTACTGTCACATATTGGCTCATGTTCAACAGCCGTATTGCCGTAATACATCTTTATGTCGCAAGGAGTAAAAACATCACCATGAAGATGGAAACGAAGGTGGCTGTCTTCTGGTATGTAATAGGTTATAGTCTGGTGGCTAGTTACGGGCGATTCGGAGGCACTGCTACCCTTAGTTGCGGTATAGAAACAAGCAATCTTCGTAACCATCTCCTTGACATATAATCTCACTGTTATAAATTATAATGCTGAAGATTCAGGTAGTCTGAGATGTCGTTGAGCAAGCAGTTTTCGAAGGACTGTAGTGCCTTCAGCTTTAGGTTGAATCTATCGAAGTGCTTAACCATGATTTTTAAGGCACTACGATCCTTCGAAACATCGGAGACTGCTCGCCAAACGGTACAGCGTCACGTCTCAGGAAACTCTTAAATTTTTGCAACACCACTGTAAGAGACTCAGATTTTGTAACTGCTCTGTTGTTTATTCGAATATTTTACTGTGCTGTATCAGTGGCTGACTCAGATGCGTTAGGATGAAACGTATATCTTGTGCCGAAATAATGTGTGCTATTCCATGGGTCCAATTACCTCCACGTCCAGTAACTGCCTTCCTGAAACAAATTCCTAGTGGCCGAATTTAGTTGCATGATATTATGACAAGGATGTGCAGTAGAAAGGTCTCGCAGACACAGACAGGTACACCTGCTGTAACCTGTTTGAAAAGGGTTCTGCGATTGGAAGAATGCTTGATATTAGAGCACGTTTGAAACGTGATGGCACACGCGCAGAAACCAGATTTGGTCTTTCAGCGAAACGGACGAGTTCATTTAAATTGGCGGGGG
>Ga0123354_10004508_pt1 | contig 19758 bp, 17 predicted proteins | sample TergutLab28metaG_2_FD_97872 | JGI IMG/M metagenome (GOLD analysis project Ga0123354, IMG submission 97872) | Labiotermes labralis P4 segment gut microbial communities from Petit-Saut dam, French Guiana - Lab288 P4 | ecosystem: Host-associated > Arthropoda: Insects > Digestive system > Gut ...
TCTCTCTCTCTCTCTCTCAAACCTTGCGCACTTACCTGAAAATTCTCACAGCCTGCAATTGAAAAATCAGCATAGGAATGAGACTCTTCTCATCATCCATCTTCGTAATTCAGAGGGACTGCACTTGCCAAATCAGCCATGCATACCTGGGATTGTGGTTACTCTGGTTCATCCCCAGTTCCCCACTTGTTTCATTTTGTATACAACTAAAGTACGTCGCTCTTTTTTCCCCTATTATTTAATAAAATAACGACAATCGAACAGGAATCACATAAAGCATCCCGTCCACCTGCCATATCTCACAACACGCAAGAACCGAATTGTACCAAGACTGACAGCAATATGTTCACTTCTTAGAAATGTTTAGAGTGATCTCCATAACACCTGCCAGGGCAGTGCATTTCATTCCAAGGAATGTTATTCTGGGTTAGGTTATGTTTCATTCGGGAAGGAGTATACTGTAAACTATACATAAACCCCTCAACTAAAAAGTTTATGCTTACCACTTCACATTATAACTTATTTCCGAGCGCCACTGTTACGATACTGTACAGTGTCACTTAAACACCACTCTCTTAACACACTTTCTGAATTGTACAATAAATAACCTTTCGTACCAGGCTGTAACGAAGATTTCACGCCACGTGTACTTTGCTACTTTCACGCGCCTTGTGAAAAGTACGTGACAATATATCATAAAATTCACATCGCTTCCAAAAACTATAACGCCACTTAAATACCCCTTACTGGGCACTGTTGGGCTTCTAGGTACCGCTTACCAACTTCCAAAATCTTTCAAAGGGTGTCATAATTAAAACCTTATCACGTGTACTTGCTATTGTCATTTATACCATCTATCACATAAACACGTTCGATAAAATTATGCTAATAGCATGACATAACATAAAATACACAACTTTTTTTCAGCATGTGAACGGCATTATCGACTCAAATTCTAACGAATGGTTTCCCCAGGCATGGGCTTGTGAGTACTTCAAACTCCGTTTCCTGCTACCGTCGATCACTGGACTTTTGGCATTTGGCGGGGAGCTCTTGTCTCAAACGGCGAGAAGAGAAACTCGGTTTCCCTAACGATAAAGCAATGAACCAATAGAGTAAAAAAAGCGTAAAAGAAGCCAAAGTTCATAGGGATACTATTTTAGATCCTTGGACTTCGTAGAAATGGGCTTTCCACTAGCTAACCATTAAAATTATCATCGCAAATAGGGGCAGCTAGGCATTCACAGCCAGAATAAAGGAATTCTATCCATTAATCTATGGTAATAACACCCAATTCTTTACTTACATGTACATGGTACTTTAATTGTTTTTGGTATAAAGTAAACATACAAAATGTCCTAGACATACGAGAAAAGATTCACTTAACAAGCACTGTCACACTCCAGTCTCTCAAGGCTCTCTGTCTTTGCACCTGCAACAGTATATCTTACCACTCACAGTTATTAAATATACGTTCAATTACATCTGCCATCATTTCAAAATTTCATTCTTGCACTCTCTTTATCCCTGGGGAAAAAAAAAAATGCATCCTAGAATCAAGGTTGTATTTACCCACAAGTTCAAAAGGATGCAGAATTTTAGTGACACGTAACAAGTCACTGTCCACTCTGTGCATAGGTACATATTATATACATGGTCACCAAAACTGAAGCGTCCAGCAAGTTGCATTAGTCTATACTCTGCAACGCTCTGATTTCCCAGTAAATATTCACCAGTTAAACAGCATTTCAATCCACTCACATACCAGTAACTATGACTGCAAGTAGTGAAATCCTTCCAAACCACCTACTGTTATTAATGAAATATGTGCCACACAGAGTACCACAGTCATTACTGACCAAGCTCATTGTAGAACTGTTTGGCAACCGCTGATTTGTCGGGTTGAACCAGACACACGAGACTGGTTCAACCTGACAAATCTGCAATTGCCAAACAGTTTCAACCATGACCACATCATCAGATTACAGGATACTAAACTCCTCTCCTCTAAAACTGGCTACATGGATTGTCTCATCAGAGAAGCCATCGAAATAGAGATGCATCCTAAGAACATCAACAGAGATGGGGGGTTTCAACCTCAGCAAATCCTGGAAACCACTGTTACACAAACTCAAGAAAAGGAGGCAGCCACCGAGCACACTAGTGATCCCACCCGCACTCGCACTTATATAACTGCCCCCTTCCACAACCTGCTGTGCACCTACCCACCCACATCTGGTCACTCGCCTTCCATTGGCTCCTCCACCAGCCTGCCAGAACCCTGTCAGGTATAAATACACCACACATCCCATCCCGTCATACTTCATCCATCTGCCTACGAAGATGGAACTGATAGAGGGTTCCGAAACGTCGGCTATTAGAACTCAGACGCCAGGGAATTACCCAAAAGAAAACTTCTTTCTGCCAAAAACCAGACTGCTGCAGACTCCAAGTTAAATTCATAAAGTTTACTTCAAGTCTTAAAAGTGGCACTAACTTCTCTAGTGTCAGCCATTAATTACCTTTCTGATTAGAAGCACTCAATCATCATGTTAAAATGACACACCTTCAAGGTCAAGCAGTCACTTCTTTGACCCCTTGACCCAATGCTCCTGCACATCATCAGAAACTACTTACCAGCTTACATGTTATTAACTTCCCACAAGACTGGACCACTGTGAGAACCTCAAATCTCACACAATACACGGTGCGGCAGAAAAGTAATGAGACTGATTTTCTTTTAACCATGAATTTATTCTTTTTACAAATCGAGGTTATCCCCTTCGAAATAGTTCCCTTGGGCAGCTACACAGCGATGGAGGCAGTCTCCATTGTTCGTAGTAGTGCTGGAAGGCTTCTGCTGGAATACCTTTCAGCTTGTTGGTTAAGCTCTTCTGGATATTATCCAAAGTACCAAAATGGCGCCCTTTCAAGTGGTTTTTGAGCCGGGGGAATAAAAGGAAGTCCAGGGACTGAGATCCGGCGAATAGGGGGACTGAGGAACCACACGAATGCTTTTTTCTGCCAAAAGTTCATTGATGGAGACTGCCATGTGACATGGGGCATTGTCGTGGTGCAGCATCCATGTGTGTGCAATGCCTGGTCGCACACGTGCCACCCTTTTCCTGAGTCTTTCAAGGACTTCCCGATAAAAAGTATGATTGACAGTTTGTCCTGGTGGCACAAATTCCCTGCGGACGATCCCGACTGTCAAAAAAACAAATTAGCATCGATTTGATTCTGGATTTGCTCATTCTTGCCTTCTTGGGACGGGGAGAGTTTGCAGTGTGCCACTCCCGACTTTGGCATTTTGTCTCAGGGTCGTACTCTAAAATCCATGATTCATCACCTGTGATAACGCAACTGAAGAATTCTGGCTCCCTCTCAAGACAGTCCAGATGATCAAGACACACATCCCTCCGATTGGCCTTCTGCTCAGTCGTGAGGTTCTTTGAAACCATCTTGGCGCACACTTTTCTCATGTCCAAATCCTGTGTTAAAATTTGATGGACGGTAAACCAGTTCAAATTTTATTCACTACTGATCATTCTCAACATCAATCGACGATCTGACCTCACTCTTTCCACAATGTCGTCCGTTTTTGAGGTTGAAGGTCTTTCCGCACAAGGTTCGTCTACCACTTGTTCTTGGCCTTCTAAAAAGGACTTGTACCATCTGAACACTTGTGCCCTGGATAGGGAATGTTCTCCATAAGCCCTTTGTTACATTTCATAAGTCACAGTAGCAGATTCGCCAAGCTTTACACAAAATTTGATGGCACAACGTTGCTCAAACGTTTGCCAGTCCATTTTCATAACGCACCTCACCAGCACTTCACTTCAGACGCTCTCAACAATCACGTAGCAACAGAAGCAAGTTCAAACTTGTGGTGAGTCTATGGCAGGGGTTAACCTAACTGCCATGTGAAGGGGGAGGCAGCAGCATTGTCGGTTCGTGCACAGCTTTGCCAGTCTCATTACTTTTCTACCATACCACATATATATTCTGTACCACCCATTCTTACATCTGTTTCCACTTCCTGATTCTGACATTTTCAAGAAATCATACACACTAAATATAACGGATGACTCATTTTCACGGCAAGACATTACAAACACCATGTCATCACAGATATGCAGCTGGTAGCTTATACCAATATGCTACAAGATGCTGTTGCAGCACATATGAGGACAGTTTTAACACTTGCCACAAGTAGACTACTGGTATCACAGGGTCCAAATACAGTGTCATTACAGCTACCAGGACAATTGGTTCTGCTATGTGAAGTGTACAGCTCACAAGAACAAATTAAAAATCAGCAGTATGAAGAGAAATGCAAATTGTGAAGCTGTGTGAATACACCAAACAAAATATTTCAGATTATCTGCTTTTATGTCCATCTGGTCACTATGCCACATAAATTGTAGTTCACTTCGACCATTTCTCGTGGGGCACATAACTCTGACCATGTGGTCCAGTGATGACACAACACACTATACTTAATGCTAGAATGGGACAACACTCTTCAGAATTCAACAGACCTTGGTCAGAACATAATCAGGAACAAAAAGCAAAGTTATGTACACAAGAACAAAAATACCACTATGCAGGTAACTGTATAAAAAGTCAGGATATACAAGAGGAATTTAAAAAAACCTACACACATTAATGAGGCAGATAAATATCAAACATCAACAGAAAGTTGCAGCATAACAAAAGATGCAGATAATCTCAACAGGAGCATACTCTCATTGTAATTTTATAGCTACACGAACATTTACAGTAGTATGAGCTAATTTATCCACAGTTTGTATCGCTCACTGAATGCAATAGTAGCACAATCCAAAAATTGCCGTTTGGAGTTAGTACTTTGATTGAGCTAAAAAATATATCTTACACTACCAACACACTGAGCTAGATGCCTTTATTGTCAGATGTAGTTGTTACATCTTGAAGCTCGATCATAGTATTAACTCCAAAGAGAGAAAGTTTTGGATTGTGTCACTACCGCATTCAGTGAGAGATGTGTCATATAATTTCATAGCACTGCTAGTAATTTGCAAGAAACCTTAAAAGCAAAACCATGTTGAAATATGCATCATATTATTCATGCAAATTACACATCACACTGTGCTGTATTGGAGACAGACTAGTCTTGCAAATGAACTGGAAATAAATTTGTTGCTGCTCTATATCGTAACATGTTAAAAAGTGGCTAGTCCCACAGGAATGTAGAACACTACATGGTAATGAGGCAACAAATGTTCAGGTGTCATTGACAAGCATCCACGAGTATGACCACCCACCTCCCTCCCCAGAAACAATGAATTCACCCCTCACACTGTAATGTGTCCTACTCCATATTGCGAATGTTCCGATCTCTGCCAAATGGCAGTACAGTACTTTACCAAACACCTCCCTTCACTGTAGCAGTAACAAAGAAACAAAGTCATACTTTCTTCAAAAGATCTTTATTATGGTAATGATCTCAGTATTTGCAGGATGGAGAAAGCCAATGTGAACGTCCTTTCTCTGTTAAATACACATATATTAACATGAAAACTGAGCCATCAACCAACCATTTCAAAACTGTAAACATAAAAAGAGCTCAATTTACTATGTACATAAAAAACACTAAATGTTGTATTTTACATATATTATGTAAGTCAATGCAAGCATTATTCTTACAATGCTCTGAAGTTGGAATTCTCTTCTGGCTGAACATGTTCACATCACAAATTCAAATGTCAAGGCAGACATGTCCTGAAGAACCTATCACTTTCACCACTGGTTGACTAAATTTGCCATCTCAAACAGTCATGCTCATTCACAACAACACACACATCATTCACACTCTCAAACACAAAGTAACATGTGGTTTGAATGTAACACAGTTTAACGTAACAGCATGACTCATTCAAGCTTTCCACACTGTTCTGTGCCACTCTTGTATGGACACATCCTATATCAAAACTGTTACAGTGTGCTACAGTAAAACAATATTGTACATGAAAAGAATGCAATTCAAAGACATTATTCCTGCACACTTTTGTCATTTCCTTGGATAGACGTCAGGCTTGGACGGTGTTCGCAACACAGAGCAGTTAGAAGAGTTTGAAGCTCTGCATGTCCTTGTGTCGGTATTCACACACGAGGGTCTGTGAAAGAAGAAAATTTGAAGTAAAAATAGGATCCAAAATTTTGAGGTGTACATTTAAGAATTTCCTCTGCTTGTCAAACCCTCTCAAAAATGAACTGCATACACTCGAATCAGTTGCCAGTAAATAAAAATGCACACATTTATAAAATCAATGTTAATTACCCACAAAATTATGTCTTTCTGTAGATGGGATATTCAGTCAACATTCAACACGAACAAAATACTTCCCTGCAGTGTAATCCTTCCTGAAAAAAGGCGTGGTTAGTCAAAAGTCTCCACCTACAACATGGGTGGGAAGGAGTAAGGGATACCAGAATTACATGGAATTACTTTTTAACTGCTTAACATACAGTGACAAAACAAACCGAATGCTTTCCTCACCCTATCACTCCCCTCACAACATATGCTCCACCCACGCAATTGTCCACTCTCTGACAAAACCATGCTTGGTAATGAAACAGTTCTTCCACACTTCAAGGAAATTTAAGGCAACTGCAGCAAACACACAGGGCTTAGAAATGCTCACAAACATGACAGCCTGAAACAAGTTTGTGGTTTACTCTCATGGATGGGAGTAATCTGACCCTTTCAAGTACCATGAACAACAAAAAAAAAAGTTTTATTAGATAAGCCAAAGAAAATTATGCATCTAAAAGAAGACCCTGACCTACCTTCCATCAGACAATGCACCCCAATATTTGGCTTCCATTTTCCATGAAGAAGTCAACATATTTTCTGCCAAATACAGGTTTGTCACCTAGGTCTCCTACTCCAACTCCACTGAATTTTCACTACTCATACAATGTCAAAGACTATACCTATTTACCAAAATATGACCAGCCTGAAGAAACTAAATGCCAGAATCAGAGTCAAACATGTCATTTGAAACACAGACTGAGTCTGCAGGAAATGGATGTGTGATGACATGTGTATGCTCGAAGATTTTCACATGTGAAACTACAAAGAACTGAAGGGTACATGTTCCATTCAATTTCGATTCCTCCTGATGACATACTCTAAAATGTGAAGCTGAAAGGCAATCGCAAGAACATATGTTCATGTTTCAGATATTTCTGTATATGAAATGCAGACATTTTCCTATACAAACCTGACTGTAGATTCCATTAAAATACATTTCTTGGTTTAAAATGCAGCTGGTCGTTATTCTGATGTGCTAATGTGTAAATGCTAAGAACTGCCTTGCTGTATATCGAATACATAGTCCATCAGACATTATAACTGCTGCTACTGTGTGCATTCACTATGCGTATCAAGCACATCAGCCCAAAGAATTCTGATGTTTCAAGATCATTGTACAACCAATGTTTATTTTTTTCCTCAGAAACACCCATTAGCATCATGCCCACCACATCTACCCTATGAAGTTTCCATATGCACACTCTTATGTGCTACGAATTTAACTATCCCACAAATGCAACTACTACACACGCAAATCCAAATATGCTATCTGAACAGACTTCTACATTCAAGTTACACGCCTGCATGGTGACAGTGCATCAGTCCTGTAATCAGCATTCTACACAGGAGATTCAGTAAAACATCAGAACAATGTCACACACACACACACACACACTATTGGTCCTTTCCTGTATTAAGAAATACAATGTGTGCAATATAAACAAACGTAACAAGGTAACCTCACTCAAATATGCAGACAAAAACTTCATAAATCCAACAGTGATGCCACACAAACATGCAATTTAGATACACAACAATCCCTGTGCTCATGTTCACACTACAAGAGAATAAAATTCAAAAGTCAGTGTTTCCTCCCCGTTGTCATTTACGTATGTGCGGTTACGTAACACATTTGTGTCCTAAAACCGGCTGCCTCCCACCCTCCTTTATTCAAAAGGGACAGAACAGCAGTCTGTATATGTACACAGATATGGAACATTGACACAGCACAGTGCTGTCTTTGGGTGTAAATCAGATGAGATGAAGTTGAGCCACTCACTACATGGTCCACATCTAACAGCTAATCAATAATATAAAATACACGCATGAACGCATAATGTTCACTTCCTTGCACTCTGTTATGTTCAAATTATGTAGAAAATTCTCAATAAGAACTGAGATCAATGATTCATACTTTGTACAAGTTTTTAACAGAAATTTGGGTTTTAATGTAAGCTTCATACATGTACTAAAACAATACAATGCACCCACAAATTTTAGTTAAACCTCAATGAGTAGTTTGACATAAAACAAAACCTGCCATAACCTTCACATTACGTATTTAATTCATGCACTTCATATAAAGAAAGCATAAGAATTATGAATGTAAGTTACAACATGCCAACAAATTTTGACCTATAACTGCACCATGTAACTTATCAATCAGAATACATATATATATGCAGACAGAGTTTCAGATATGAGGGTTGTTTGACTGTGCATCTTCCTCATGAAATAAAGTGAAATGCCAACTTGATGCATCTAGGTAATTTTATTGATGTATTCTTAGCTCGACATCAGGAGCATTAGATATTGAGTTGCAGCATATGGTTTTCTGCACCTAGTTTTTGGGTGGGTGGTGGTCTTGAGAGCCGCTGCGTGGGTCTCCAGATCACCCATCCAAAAACTCGGTGCAGAAAACCGTATGCTGCAACTCAACATCTAATGCTCCTGATGATGTGCGTATGCACCCAAAACATGTCGAGCTAAGAATACATCAATAAAATTACCTAGATGCATCAAGTTGGCATTTCACTTTATTTCAAGAGTTCCCGATTTTAGACAGGTGATTTTACTGCTAAGCAATTGAGGTTCTCTATTATTCTGAAAAGGCTATTCACATCAACAAACGTGGATTTGTGAAGTTTCATGGCATATTTTTCATTACTACAGAGAAATAAATGTATTACAACATAAAACAACCGTGCACTATCATGACTCATTACAATGACTACCGATCAGGTATCAGATACAAGCTGGGCATTTCATGGGTACACGAAATTCCTGCCAATTACAAAAACATTACTATGATTCAATGAAAAAGAAAAAACTTTACTATTTGAAAGAGAAATCATCGTATTTACTCGTGCATCTTTCTGAAGTATTTGAAAAGAGACTTCTAAATTTCCTACCTTATTTCAGCTGACATTGCCCATTGGCATCACTCAAAATATTATTTTTGATAACATTATAAATCCCAAACATTGTAAGAGCTGAACAAAAACCTACTAAACAACTGTGTCAAGCCTACTGCGTTATTATGAAAGCCCCTCTACACCCACACTCTGGGATCGTACATTTTCCCCAAGTCCATAACAATATTAGAAGGGTGGTATAATTTTTGTGTTTCCAGCTAAAGTTTTAGGTCCGAACATCCTATGTACCTATTGACATAAGGAACATGATCACTAATATGTTCTTTACACAGCCCTGTAGATTCTCTCACGATGATTAAACATGAAACCGAAAGCCTATTTAAATGAACACTATTCAATTATGAACATGTTCTAACCAGTAACAAGGCATGGTCTGGGGTACAGCAGCACAACTTTTGAATATGCAAAATATGGCAGTTATGACCCATTTTCATTTAACATTCTGTTTGACTTCATCTCCCCTACAGGACAGTTACAGCTTAAACCACATTTACTCAAATGCAAGACAAAGTTTATTCCTTACAGCTGGAGCTCCAATATGTTAAAACTGTGCATGAAGCACCAAACCGGACCATGCCAAACTGGATGGCTCGGAATCAGACCATGCAGAGCCAAACCAAGGCCTGCATCGCCAAATCCTCATGTTTAGAAAAAAGAACAGAACTGAACATGAGTGAAGGTAACTGACTATCTTCTTTTTATGGACTTTGTCCTCTGACTGATTCTTTAAAGAAGCATGACACTCAGAAGATGGCTCTGTTTCCATCTTCAGGCCAAGAAGCATGTGACCTTATGGGCCCCTTACATCAAGATATTCTCAGTCACCGGGCACCACAGAAACAACTTATTACGATATGCAACCCGCAAACAGATCTAGTCCAAAATCAGTAACAGTAAAATGGCTAATGAAAAATTAAAAACTAACTACAAGACTCAAAAATAAAACCTGGACAAATCCACATTTTAAAAACCATGAAAAGGGCCATGATCTCAGACTAATCAGACCACAGACGCAACACAAAAATCCACAACACAAGTATTTAAAATTCTTAACACCACTAACATCATCTGTGGAGAAAAGTATGAATCTTCGTGGGTTCAGGTAAGTTTACACACCAAGAAACGTAACTATAATTTAGTCAATGTGGATTACAACAGCACTGCAGGACATCTCACCATGCAAGTGCCTGTGAAGGGTTTTAAAGTGCTGTATATCCAATGCAATGGAGGGGAATGATGATAGGTTATGGAAGGACAGTGATAAGGATGGAAATGTTACAAGGGAGTGTGAGGAAGATGAAAGCACTGACTGTGAAGATGAAGACAGTGACACTGATTGGTAAAGTTAGATATAATTCAACATGATTTGTGTATTAAATATACGAAATCAATAGTAAAATATTTTTTCGCAGTAGACGTTTTATTTCTGGGGTGTCGTCTTAAATGTGGATAAATACACTTTTCTTGGCAGACGTGTTTATGTGGGGGGCTGTCTTAGATTACAGACATCTTGCATTTGGGTAAATAAGCTAATTATTTACAATGTTTGTGCTTTCCAGTGACGAATTAAAGTGAATTAAAACACTTAACTCAAACAAATAAATGAAAAAAATTGATTTCCATTGCTGCAGTTACCCATTTATTTGAGTTCTACATGGTATTCACATACATTTGCATCAACAGAATAAAATGCAGCACACTATGAAGTGCATGATCTTTTTCACCCCACCCGGGAGCAAGGGTGATGGTGGCCTAAAATATTTTGACTGTTGAATACTTGTAGCATACTATCCCATGCAACAAACTTTGGTCCTAACCTTCCTGGATCAGAGATGTAAATGCCACGATAAAAGGAAACAATATTCCCACTTAAATCTTCAAATACAACATGCTGGAGGATTCAGACCAATTCAATTAAAAGTGCAAGTAGTAATGACATACTAACCTGACCCAGATTAATATGAAAACCTCTATTTCACAGAATCTGAAAAATTACACAAGTAAATACGATACATTTTGTATCCATTTGTTAAATGGTGAATGCCAAGTGCATGCACTTTACAAGAGAAATGTAACCACTGAAAACATGTTTCAACTCAGTACACAAATTAAACCAATTTTCAAATAAAGTTAACATTCTTGTACAGAATGTATAAATTCAGTAGTGTACTTGCCCTGCCCACAATTCGAGTACCCAACTAACGCTTACTCAGCACTTGCTTCATTCACCGAGACAGGGAATGGCTGCGTTCTCGTCCCTCGTCGCCTGCAGCACAGAAGTCATCTAATCGTTGGTGTGGTGGAAGTTTGTCAAAGAACGGATGGTGCAAAGCCTCCCCTAAAGTCAGACGCGAACTAGGTTCATACTCTAACATCCGAGCTATCAGATCAAATAGCTGGCGATGGTCATCATCATCTGCATTCTGGTATCTCTGTAACACAAAAACACTCCTCTACTGTTTACACTTATTTACTGGAGAAGGGTACACAAAATACCAGCAAATTACACAGTGAATACAACTAATGCAGTCAATTTTGTGGAACTATTTACATTTTGCTTCCAAACAGAATATTAAAAAAAAAACACCACTTGCAAGAATTCGAGTGTTTAATGAACTTACATGCAGGGGCTTGCAATTTTCACGAACATATCGACCAGCAGAACTCTTCTCATCCCAGTCCAACTTCCCATGGTAAAAGTACTTGGTCTTGGTTTTCCTTGCCATTCTACAGAAAGAGGTTTCAGACATTATAATATGTACTGCAAGTGCAAATAAATATCCATCACATGTCACAGTTTTAATGTAAAATACATCTAGCACACCAACATGTGTTACTGAAATTGTGTCTTCATACAACAGCTGATCATTAGCAATATGATATAAAGAAACACAAGGACCAATTGTGACAGTTTATTGGCATCAAGTGAAAGTGTGAAAAACCTTTCAAAGCAACAGACATTGAAAAGAGCCTGAAGTAGCGCAACTGGATGTGTTAAGGAAAACCTGTCACTGGAACTGTGGTAACTGACAAAGCTAGTCTTTTTATAAGAAAATGAAAATAACTGACAAGTGCACAGTTTGAGACAGCTGGTTATGAAATTTTAATAATCAGCAGCTGAAGGACATATCCCAAAAAGAATACTCCTCTGATTAACATACAAGACAAGCACTGTAATTACACTGTAACATTTAGGCATGTTTGTGTAACCAATGTTGCTATAGAAAAGCGATAAGTATTACGTATTCTGAGTGAGTGTCTGTAGCCTTAGTTATCCAACATGCAAAGCACGTGCGCTGTATTAAAATATGATCTGCGGGCTGTTTGGCTCTAGCACATTATTCCACATTTTCTCATAAACGGCACGATTTTCAGAAAAAAACTTACTTAATATAAACTTGGTGTTTTGACTTTCTCTACAACTTTTTTTTTTAAACATTTCTTATTCTGACAAAAATTAAGCGAGATATTATCACAAATGTACACAGGTCTTAATGTAAATTACCCGCAACTCTGGTCAGATACTAACTTCGAATTTTCTCAACAGATTTTCAGAAAATCCTCACAATATCAAATTTCATGAAGATCTGTCCACTGGGGGCCAAGATGTTCCATGCAGGTGGACAGACAGGACAAAGCTAATAGTCTCTTTTCACAATTTTGCAAGCACACCTAAAAATTACCACTATCAACTCAGGTCAGTATAGGTATTAAACTTATCTGGTACCTGTAGGTCCTGCATTACAGGAATTCTACAGTAACTGCCATATACACAATAAGTTGTGGACACACTGTTAAACTGTTAATAATAAATGTCTTGCTACAAGCCATACTCATAATAACTTCCACTGTACTTCATTATAATGTCTGTTCTCCAAACCTTAACTGTGTATGTCACACTTTTATGTTATGTATCCTTTCAGTGCAAGGGTGCACAAATTTACCATACATCTAGAAGCAACCTCAAAATTCTAGGCACAAGAAAGGTGACATGAAGCAAGTTCTATGCTGAGGAAAACACGTACTAGGCACCACCCTACAAAATGTAGTCACCTGGACAACCTGGCTCCTGGAACATGTGTACCCCCATTTTAGCGACAATGTCACAAAAGTTTCAACAAACCCACATAAATACTTACCTGTGTGGTATAGGCCCAAGAATCCTTTCCATCATGGCCAGGTGCTCTCTGTTATCATGGGTTTGGAATAATGTTATACCAAGGTACAATTCAAAAATTATACATCCAATGGACCAAACATCACATGGTTGTGACCATCCTAGCTCTGAAATACAAACAGATTATTATTAAGGCTGTATGGAAGCTCAGCATATGTACACAGATATTTGGCAGTTTTCTAACCTCTGCACATCATTATGTCTAAGTGAACAAGTTCTGTTCAAATTTTTTTTTTACTAAGAAAAAAATATATAGCCTCACCAAACACTATATACACTTGTAACAGTAATAAATGTGTGTGCACTTCACATCATAAAGCGCATTTTTTAATGGTCAACAACAGAAGAAATTTATATATATTATTGTTGGGTGCAACACAGCCATCATATGTTGGAAAAACTGCAATGTTTAGCCTGTCATTACATACAGCAAATTACTCATGTATAAGGTATATTAAGGAACAGCAACATGTATAAAGTGGCAAAGTGGGAAGCTCCTCGAACTCTAAAACATCAACATAAATTTTTCTTAGATATCCTATTTCAAAAATTTTAGCTCACCAAGAATGACTTCAGGTGCTCTGTAATGCCTTGTAGACACAATGGTACTATGGTGTTCATGGTCAAAAGTTGCACTGCCAAAATCGATCAACCTTACATCCGTCCTTTTCACACGCCTGATATCACGTTTCTGCACACAGATGGAAAAAACATAGAACACCATACAATAATCATATAAACCCTGGTTTCTCACACTATGGTAGGTGTAACACTACTATGACACAAACCACCATTCACAGTTAAGAAAACTTAATAAAAATCTACACAAAAAGAACAAAAACATTAAAAAATAAATAAAGCAAAAGTCACATATATTTGCCGATATGCAGCATTACTGGTAACATAATGTAACTCATCCCCACTATAAGTCAATTTTTAAATAAAAACAAAAGCAGGATGGTGGTATATTGAAATCAAAAATATTACAGACTTGTATAGGGGCATCAATGATTATAGAAGGTTACCAGCCTAGAACTAATACAGGAAAGGATGAATGGGGTGATTTGGATTCAAATTCCCACAGTATTTTGGCTAGGTGGAGGAACTATTTCTCCCAGCTACTGAATGTTAATGATGTTAGGCACAGAGAATTACACAAAACAGAACCACTGGTGCATGAGCCAAGTGCCTTTGAGGTTGCATTGGCTATTGAAAATTAAAAAGTCACAAATCAACAGGTATTGATCAAATCCCAGCAGAACTGATTCAAGCAGGGGGTAGAACAATTTGCTACCTGATCCATAAACTTATTATTTCTAGTTGGAACAAGGAGGAATTGCTGGAGGAGTAGAATGAGTCGACCAATGTACCCACCTACATATCTATAAGAGGGGCAATAAAACAGACTAGTTATTATAGGGGCATATCACTTTTACCAACTATGTACAAAATTTTACCCAACATCCTGCTGTTAAGGTTAACTCCAGATGCAGAGGAAATTACTGGGGATCATCAATGTGGATTTTGACGCAACAGGTCAACTAGTGTTTATACATTCTGTGGACGTCAAATACTTGAGAAAAAATGGGAATACAATGAAGCAGTGCATCAGTTCTTTACAGACTTCAGGAAAGCTTACGATTCAGTGAGGCAGGAGGTCTTGTATAACATTCTCATTGCATTCGGTATCCCCATGAAACTGGTAAGGCTGATAAAACGTGTCTAAATGAAACCTATAGCACAGTCCGTGTAGGCAAGCATCTGTCTGACAAGTTTCCTATTAAGAATGGTTTGTAACAAGGAGATGCTTTATTGCCACTGCTTTTCAACTTTGCTTTAGAGTATGCCATTAGGAGGGTTCAGGTAAACCAGGATGGATTGAAATTAAATGCTACTCATCAGCTTCTGGTGTATGCTGATGATGTTAATATATTGGGAGGAAGTGTACATACTATAAAGGAAAATGCAGAAGCTTTGATAGTTGCCAGTAAGAAGACTGGACTAGAAGTAAATGGGAAGGTAAGACTTAACTACATAGTCATGTCTCGAGATCAGAATGCAGGACGAAGACATAATATAAAGATAGATAACAGCTACTTTGAAAGGGTGGAAGAGTTCAAATATTTGGGAACAACCTTAACAACCCAGAATTCTAGTCAGGAAGAAATTAAGACCAGATTGAAATCAGGGAATGCTTGGTATCATTTGGTGCAGAATCTTTTGTCTTCCAGTTTGATACACAAAAATTTAGAGATTAAGATATACAAAACTATCATTTTGCCTGTTGTTTGGTATGGGTGTGAAACTTGGTCGCTGACAGTGAGGGAGGAACATAGGCTCAGGGTGTTTGAAATAGGACGGTGCAGAGAATATTTGGGCCAAAGAGGGACGAGGTAACAGGGGAGTGGAGAAAACTACATAAGGAGGAGCTCAATGATCTGTACTCCTCACCAAATTTTATTCGGGTGATCAAATCGAGAATGAGATAGGCGGGGCATGTAGCACACATGGGGTAGAGGAGAAGTATATACAGAGTTTCGGTGGGGAACATGAGAGAAAGACACCACTTGGGAGACCCAGGCGTAGATGGAAGGAAAATGTTAAGACTGATTTCAGGAAGTGATATGTGGGGGTATGGACTGAATCAAGCTGGCTCAGAAGAGGGACAAGTGGTAGGAACTTGTGAATAAGGTAATGAACTTTCGGGTTCCATAACATGAGGGGAATTTATTGACTAGCTGAAAACCAGTTAGATTCTCAAGAAGGGCTCTGCTCCATAAAGTAATTAAGTAAGTAAAGAGTATGGAAAAGCTTACCTTTTTATTGTTGTAGCAAATTTCAAAGTCAGAGTCCACAAACAGAATGTTTTCTGGTTTGAGATCAGTATGGGTCAATTTGTTATCATGAAGAAATTTGACAGAATAGCACAACTGGTAAGCAACATGACGAACAGCTTCCAGTGGGTAGGGCTGGTAACTATTATCCTTCTGAAATACAGAACAAAAAACTTTATTATTATTATTTCTATAATTTCTTCTCACACACAAAACTGACCAACATTAGAATGACACACTGAGCAATCTACTCTTCTCTTTTCATAGATGTAATTAAGTAATTAATTAATTATTTACTATTATGCCCTCCTTGTGTGATATACATATGTACACATGCATGGCCAGCCATGTCTGTCCATCCACGTTTCTTGAAGAACAAGTGGATAAATTTTGATACTGGAGATTGTCATAGAAAGAGTCAAGCCATGTTCATTTCCATTTTTTCTAACAATTTTATCAGCTTTTGTCCATAAAGATGTACTTGCATTCCTGTGCATCTGCAGCTCCTATTAAGGTCTGAACTGAAGCACAACAAGTGTGACACTGTGTGTCATTTAAATTTTATGTCCAAAACAGAAATTTGCTTCTGCAGATAGTTCACGCTTCCCTGTATCATAGCAACAGTGCTAAAATCAAGTGTAACAGCAACTGAGATTACCAAAACCTAGCTATACACACATATTCAAAGCTTAACTTCATCCTCCCAAAGTCACCAATGCAATTCAGAAGACTTAATACTGATGAAGTGCAAAGCATGTGAACAGAAACAATGTGTACTGCAGTACAGATTACACCTTTCCTAGCTTATCATCATCACCATGTCACAATAATCTGTTGTGGAACAAACTAACATTTTGAACATGAAGTTTATTTTCTGACATTCCATAAGCTGAAACTTAACTACACACTGCTTTCCATACCCCTAGCACATTCATTGATCAGAATGTTCAAGATCTATTGTTTCACAATAACTACACTAAATTTCAAAAATAAGAAAGCCAAAATTTTTCAAGGGGTTTTTACTGCGCTTCCAAAACTAACCTACATGCATTAAAAATCTGAACCTACAGAATCCACAGTACCAGGCTGTGCCTAATTCAATCAGTGCTGCGGGCTCATACACAAAATCAACAGTACCTTACTTAATTATTTACTCCATCGTGCAGAGTCCTTCTTGAGAAGCTAACTGGTTTGCAGCTAGTCAAAAAACTCCCCGCATTTCACGGAACCCGAAGGTTCATTACCGCATTCACAAGCGTCCGCCACCTGTCTCTATCCTGGGCCTGCCCAATCCAGTCCATATACCCACATCCCACCTCCTGGAGATCCATCATAATATTATCCACGCATCTACGCCTAGGTCTCCCCAGTGGGCTCTTTTCCTCCGGTTTTCCCACCAAGACCCTATACAACCCCTCTCCTCACTCATACGCGCCACATGCCCAGTCCATCTCATTCTTCTCAGTTTTATCACCCGCACAATATTGGGTGAGGAGTACAAATCATTTAGCTCCTCGTTATGCAATCTCCTCCATTCTCCCATTACCTCATCCCTCCTAGGTCCAAATATCCTCCTCAACACCATGTTCTCAAACACCCTCAGCTTCCTTTCCTCCTGCAATGTCAACAACCAAGTTTCACACCCATACAAAACAACAGGCAAAATTACAGTTCTATATATTTTGATCTTAAAATATTTGGATAGCAACCTGGAAGACAAAAGATTCTGCACCAAATGATAGCAAGCATTTCCTGACCTCAATCTGCTCTTAATTTCTTCCGCAATAGAATTCTGATTTGTTAAAGTTGTTCCCAAATATTTAAACTCTTCCACCCTCTTAAAGGGACTATCATCAATCCTCACACTGTAAATTCGTCCTGCATTCTGATCAACAGTACCTAGCTGTGACTATTTCCATCAATGAGGCAGGCTCTTACACAGTTATCACTACCAACTCTTCCCATGTCACCAACATCCACCAAAATTTCAAAATTCCACTCATTTTTCTGCCAGTCTTAAAGTAATTCAGTACTTCTTCCCTGTCATCTCAGTCCAGTAAGGTAAAAGAACCGCTACTCCCACCAAGGCCCATCACAGTAACTAAACAGCATGTGAATTAATGGCAGGCAGGCATTTATGGAATGTCAGATATGATGCGCCAGCAAAAACTTCATGTGCAGAATGTATTATACATGAAATCACAAGGTTTAATAAATAGAATTAATTATTATACAACATAAACTGAAAAAATGCACATTTTCTAAACTAATATTTTAATTTGTGATGTCTTCTAAATGTTTTGGACCTGAGGGTTCGTCTTCAGGAAGACAGCTGTATATACAAGTATGGTACAGTATGTTGTATATGCAGCAGTATAAGCAGTCTTGTAGGTATAAGTGTGTGTCAACATACTATACCATACCAGTATATACAACCTTCTAGCTGAAGATGAACCTTTGGGTTCGAAACATGTACAGGACATCATAAATTAAAATATTAGTTTAGACAAGGTGCATTTTGTTGGTTTATATCATATAATTATATTACAATGCACAGTGCAAAAACATGAAAAAAGGTGCAAAAAACATGAAAAAATACAATGAATTATGCAAGTACAGAAGTTACACAAAATCTCTACTTACCAGAAAGTCGAAGACACTAAGACCAAGCATTTCAAATGCAATGCACATATGGCCATGATAGTCAAACCAGTCAAGCATTTTAACACACAGGCTGAAAAGAGACAAAGAATAACTTACATAAGTCTGAAAGCACTAGAGTTTTATGAATTCTATAAGAGTTTTTAGATTTTTCTGTTTATGATTAAGGACATTTAAATTCCTACAACCCACACTTGCAGCTAATTTCTCTGTAAATACTGTACCCTACAACAGATCAAAGTAAGGTTTATTTAACATTTTTAGTTTGAGCTAGAAATTTCAAATAAAAACTACACTGTTATAAATGAAACCATTTTTCCGTCAAAGTACTGAGATCTCGAACAATTCAATGGAAGAAAATTGTTAAGTCCTTCCCAAAACAAAGTCACATTTATGCAGATTCAAGAGAAGATACAGCAAATTCCATTCAATCTGACAACTGATAATCCACAAATCTAGATAATTCGAAACGTGGTTAGTCCCAACACTTAAGTTTTGATTATCATCAGGAAGAAGCTTCATCAGTGAAAAGGTACATCACAGGGAAAAGTGCAAAAAGGCCTCCAAGATTGTCTATACATCAAACACTATGGTATCTCCTGACCCTTTGTCTCCTCCTCCATCACCCTCTAGTGATAAACACTCCAGCCAACACAGAAGAGAAATGTAATGACAGTGATCCAGCAGATATCCAAATGGAATATTCCTCAGATCAGCTGTAAACAAAGATAGGGGCACAAAAAAAAAGTGTTTGAACTCTGGCCAGTACAGTTTTTGTCTCATAATCTATAA
>Ga0123354_10004509_pt1 | contig 19756 bp, 25 predicted proteins | sample TergutLab28metaG_2_FD_97872 | JGI IMG/M metagenome (GOLD analysis project Ga0123354, IMG submission 97872) | Labiotermes labralis P4 segment gut microbial communities from Petit-Saut dam, French Guiana - Lab288 P4 | ecosystem: Host-associated > Arthropoda: Insects > Digestive system > Gut ...
TTATCCTCACGGCAGGACGTACCCTATAAATGCTGTTGCTATGTTTAATTATAAGATTACTACTCCTATGGATCACGTGATCCATAGTATAGGTTACGTCCAGTATGTAAGTAAATACAAACGAAGAATAGTGAGGCTCTGTTTGCATGGAGTGTTGGTGGTAGTCATCTGTAGTTCACGTTGTGACAAATGCCTTACTCTGCTGATTTTTTTATTGTATATTGCAAATTACAATTTACTCAGTTAGAGAGAGTTATTAGTAACAGCGAGGTGAAAAAAGGTCGTGAGGCAGGCACCATCCATTGGTGGTTCACTGGAGTTGTGCTATTGGGCTAAGTCTTCCGGCCATAATCGTTTGAGTCATCTGTCGACTGAGGGGTTAAAGAGAGCTCTGATCAGTTGGTTACTGTGCTCAGTGCTGCGGTTTTTGTATTTGGTAGCGTTGATTTGAACCACCTTCGTTATGTACTGGATTTCGAAGTCACTGTGCAAAGTTTGGTTGGAGACGTACCAGGGGGCACTGCTGATTATTCTGAGCATTTTTTGACTGGAATGTTTGGAGGATCTTCATGTTGGATGGCTTGCTGCATCCCCATAGTTCTATCCCATATGTCCAGATGGGTCGCAGTATTGCCTTGTATACGGTTAGTTTGCTGTCTAGGGATAGCTGTGAACGTGCATTTATTAGCCAGCTCATGTTTTTGAGCTTAAGTTCCAGTTGGCGTCGTTTGGCATTTATGTGCGTCTTCCACATTAGTTTTTCATTTAGGTGAAGTCCTAGGTATTTTACTTCTTTTTTGACAGGTATGGGAGTACTGTGGAGATTTACTGGCGGACAGGTGTCTCGTCGTGTAGTAAATGTTACCTGTGGGGACTTAGTTGGATTTACTTTGATTCTCCACTCTTCCAGCCAGTACTCTGCTGAATGCGGTGTCAATATTTGGGCAGTAGTGTGTAGCTGGGAACAGTCCGGATATAATTTGTGCTACTAGGCAGATTCCTAATAGTGATCCAAAGTTTCCTCAACCTCTGATTGTTGATGGTGTTGGTAAGTCCAATGGGGCATTGTTTGCAAGTTTAATTAAGGGGTGTTTGTTTCGTGTGGGTTTATTCATTATCTTTGTGTGTCGTAGTGGCCCCCCTGGATACACTGATGATGTTTATTACTAAAATTAATGTTAGTAATGTATATAGTACTAGTAGTGTTGTTATAGTTCCTATTAATCGGTTGTACATAACAGTTGTTATGGTTGTGATTTTATTTTCTATTATTGTATCGTGTATATTTATTTCCTTATTGTTGGTTACTGTTAGTATTGTAGTGGCTAGTTAGCTAGTCCTATAATTTTGGTAGTGTGACCCCGGGTTTGAGGTTCTAGGTAATTTGCTGCCACCAATCCTAGAAGTAGAATAAATGCCTAACGAAGCTTGCCGGTGCGTAACGTCGAGAAGAAAGTGTGGGATATGACGTAAGCAGGTCAGAATGCGTTATGCCCTTCTTCGGTTAAGAATTTGCACATTCAAATAACATTGGTTACTTTATTTGGCACTACGTGGATTCTACTAGTTGGCCCTAATTTCCTAGTTGCTAATTATCTGTCCATAAATATCACATTAAAAATCCTCATCTACGACTTCAACGATAACAGTTCTAATGCCTCCCCCACAGCATTAAGACAATCAGGCTTTATTTAAAACAGTCACAGATCGTTCTGTGTTTCAATCAACTTATCGCACAATTTTTGTTCTAAGCCCCATATTACTTCTGTTACCCATTTCTAGCAAAATTTACCCAATCTCAGTAATTACATTCAACACTGCGTACCTGCTGTTTGTTGATTTAGCAAGTCACCAGTAAAAATATGTTTTATCAAAGTTTCTGCAACAAGGCAGTCACGGAGGTGCCTCCATAAGCAGGGTAGTTCCTTCCTCAAGCACAACAAATCGACAGACAGACCCTTCAGCCCCTCAACGCACGGTTAATAAAAGGTCTTAATGCCACACCCTGAACACGTCATAATTAAGTCATTGAAAGAACAATTCCTATTCGTCAAAACAATAGTCAGGGTGGCGTGATACAGTGCAAGGTGCGTCGTTAGGCTGAAGACACTGAGTTGCAAATTTCATAGCCTGCTGTGTGAACACCACAGAGAGAGGCAACTAATGTACAGTCTGACATAAATTACAATAAAATGCATTAAGTCTTAAAGCTGAAGTTAAAAATGGAGGGGTTATATGGGTTGGTTGTTGGGGAGTCCGGTCCAAAGATCAGACAGGAGTCCTCGTCGGCATAATCACGTAGGAGTTTCCCCCTTCTCGTGTTCAGCCGCGAGTTCCAATCCACGTGTCTGGCGTTGAGGGGGAGGTGAGCGAGGAGATCTGAGATTTTCTCGAGTAGGTAGGTGGGAATTTTGGTGGGGACCACCATTTTGGGTGTTGTGGATGTGGAGGCCGCGGTTAAGACACTCGCGGCTGCTTTCTTCTTAGACTTCCCAAAAACCCGTTTAGAGGCTGCTGTGGAATTCGGCTCAGGTTTTTTAGGCCTGGCCATCTCTCTGGTGGCGGTCACTGTAGGCTTCTCGGGCGCCTCCGTGACCGGCTGAGGAGGGGGTTTAGGATGTGAGTTGGTGGGTGGTGTCGTGGTAGCCTTGACGACACGCCCTCCTCGGACGACATGATTCCATCCCTCGCCCAGGTCCATCTGCTCGGCAGAGGGACCGGCCCGCTGAGCTTTAGGAGCGGCAGGTTGGCCTGTGGCGACGCTCTTTCGGCTGCGTTCAGGCGCTTGCTTTGCAAGAGCCGCCTTCGCTTTCTTCCACTTCACACAGCCACGGTAGTTCGCTGTGTGGTTTCCCCCGCAGCCACAGCACTGAGGCTGTTCCCGCGGGTTAGAGCATCCACCGGAGATGTGGGAGCCCCCACAAGCGACGCACCAGGGTGCGTATCCGCAGTTACGCTGCGTGTGGCCGAAGCGCTGACTGCGCTTGCATTGCAGCGGTCCTTTTCCAGCCACGTACGACTCCACCGACACTCACAAGCCGCAGAGTTCGGTGAGCGATCGCACTTTTCATACCTCAAGCCCTCGCGTCACTGATATAATGAAGTGGAGGAGGGAGGGCGACCCTTGGCGGGGTCCGGATCGCAGCTGAGTTACTCCCTGAACACGGATGTTCAAGGAATCCAGCTCGTCTCTGACGACGGTCTCAGGTATGCCCCTACCCAGGCTCTTCACCAGAAATCGCGCACAGTGGGCCTCTGGGAGTGTGAAGGTGTGGAAACTCACACCATTTTCCCCATCAAGGGAACACAGCGCACTGACCGCGGCTCGGAACCCGTCGGCGGTTGATGGGACGACCACAAATTCTCGCCCTTTAGTTGGGCCATCAGACCGCCAGTGCAGGATGCCCGCAACCAGGCCAGGAAGGAACGGGTGTCACTAACACCTGAAATAAAAATCGGCGTCTTGTTAGGACGCTCTCCTGCTGGTAGGCAGGTGTTGGCCACTAATACATTTGAAGTGGTGCCATCTGGCATGCCGCTCAGAAGCCCGGACATGTCGCTAGACATGCGCCTGTTGGTTGTCTCGGAAGAGATACCCGATTCGGACGGCTACCGGATTCGGACGGGTCCGAATACATGGCTGTGGGCTTGAGCGGCCCACTTGGCTGAGATGGGACGACAAGCCCGGTTAGTACAGCCGCGTACGTTGCCCCTCCCCCCGGATGGTACGGGCAGCAGCTTGTTCGACCGTGACTGTTGAAGTCGCGGGCAGAGGCACGGACCCAACGTCAGGTGCTGGGCGCCTGTTAGCGATCTCCATTGGCTCGCCAGAGCATGCTAGCTCGTTGGATTTCCGCTTGCCCGCGAGCCGTTGAGAGGCTCTGGCCCCGCTTCCAGATGTGGTGCTGCGTCTCCCAGCAGGCACCGCTGACTTCTTCTTCCTCCGGGCCATAACCAACCTCAGCTCCTTGAGAAGGGCCGGCGACATCTTTAAATTAGAAATAGCCTTAATAAAGGCTAACTAGTCCTGCCTCAGCATGACCCTTCGGCAGGAGCACTCCGAAAAATCCTCCTGTCATTCCTCTGGTGTGGTTCTGCTGTAGACTAAGTGCGGAAACCAGAGTAGTCAAGAGCCTGTTTGACCAGTTAAACTAGGCAGGTAGGTGTCTCGATCCTCTCTCCAAGCCGGTTACCACCAAACTCTACTCTCCACTGCTCTGTCGCTCTGCCTCACTCTGTAACAAGCTCGGCTGGGAGGGGAAATTCATCACTCCCGCTGTCAGCTGTCGTGCGTATTCCTATTCCTGCGGAACTTCCTTCGTTCCCGGTCTATTCATTACAATGAAAACATAATGCATTTCCTGATCAAACCACTTGGGTGCGGGTATTCTTCTGCCAGTGAAAAACTTGACTTCGTCGATATACCCATCGATATTAATGTTGCGAAAAATAAAAACGCATCTCACACTCTCCACTTAAATCACTTGTGCATATCACGAACATCTCGATGTACATAGCTTCCTAGTCTAATCGTAGTTTAGCTTACTGATAGCACATTTCTTTCACATGTAATCTCGCTTATTCAATTGTTAATCATCGTCTCCCGAATTCTCGTGTACATAGTCCATTTCCACGTTTGTCATTAGTTGTAGTCCGCTTAAACCGTACATGTATTTAACCTCGCTCGTAAGTCGTCTTGGACTTCTGACCTTGGGGTGCGGTTTCGAGGCCGGAGCGCGATGCGCCTGGCGGACCTTTCCTCTCCGCTCTAGATCGTCCATTGGCTTCAAAAAATTCTATCAGGGCTTGCCGGGGTTTGCTGCCGGTTCCTAACCTGGGGTGCCTGTGCGGGTGCCTCACGCTCCGTCTTCCGTTGATTTATCTGCCGATTTTGGAACCGCCGTTTCCTGCGCTTTGCGTTTCTGTCGCCAAGCTGTCTTTCTGCTATCGCGACCTGTGAGTGACGGCTCAATGCATTGCTGTGCCTGGCTCTTTAACATGTCTTGCGATCCACCTCGAATACAATTTTCTCCGACTCGCCACTGCCTCTTCTAGATTCCGGAGTTCATTTGCCTCTGCGTGCCTTGGCGTCCAGGTTGGGAAATACAGTGAGGGCTGCATAGTCGGCCTCACCGCGGACTCCACGTGTTCTCCGGCTCAAAGAACCGCGATTTGACATAGGACATTTCCGATATCCAAAGAGGCTTTCGTTTCCGACAGAAAATCCATCCCTAATATTCCATCGGCGTCGTTGGGAGGGAACAAACACAAAACGTGTGCCTGTAGTTCCAATTGTTAAGAGAAACGCCACATCCTGTTATCCCGAAATATTTAGCCCGTCTCCCGTCGCTCCGAACGAGGTCGAGCTGGAGGGTCTAACTTCACTACGATAAATCCCTGGTTGGGTTAGCGAAACGCCGGATCCTGAATCCACAATAAATTCCTTACTGGCGCCAAGAATATTTACCCGAACAGTGGGTCTACCTCGTCGTAAATTTATTCTTGTTGTGTGATAATCATCGGTTGCTTTCTGGTCGGACAAAAAAACGAGCTGGCTCTCCTGTTTCTGTAAGGGTTTGTGGGGTTCAGTCTTCTCGTGCGTGTAGGGCATTCACGGGCAAATTGTCCTGCACAGTCACACTTACAACATGTTACCGCAACGTCGGACTGCGCGTTCCTAGTGGATGCTGCACGGCCTTGCCACTGCGCGCGACCGGATGTTCTGTGCTGACCTCGTGTCTCGGCGCTATCTAACCTACTCGAACCGTGTTGCATCCTGTCAGCTGTGCTGGGTTTCCGTGCTTCCGCCTCAAGAAAAAATACCTCGTTCGGTCTTTTTGCGCCTCGGCCTGCTCTACCGTGATTGCAATTTTGAGGGCCTCGTCCAAAGAACTAGTCACTGCAAATCGCAATTGCCTGCTAGATGTACCCGATAAACCCGAGATAAAGCTGGCTAGTAACATAGTACAGCAAATCGACTGACAGCCCCTCACCGCACGGTTAATGAAAGTTCTTAATGCCACACCCCGATCACGTTATAATTAAGTCATTGAAAGAACAATTCCTATTCGTCAAAACAATAGTCAGGGTGACGTGATACAGTGCGAGGTGCGTTGCTAGGCTGAAGACGCTGAGTTGCAAATCTCAGCCTGCCGTGTGAACACCATACAGAGAGAGGCAACTAATGTTCAGTCTGATATATATTACAATAAAATACATTAAGTCTTAAAACTAAAGTTAAAAATTCTTACAAAAACTATTGCCGCCAATCATTCATTACAGTATTGTATATGATAGGGCAGGTAGTAGTATTACTGTAGTTATTAGTGTTTTGATTGATGGTGAAAATGTTTTGTTTGATGCTAGTCTTGTTATGTTATTATATATAACTAGTAATAATATTCCTCCAATTATGATTTTGAATAGGATGCATAAAAATCAAAATTTTCTATATATTGTTCTACTGATGAGGTATACTATTGTTGTTTGTGTTAGAAGTATTAGTCCTATGGCTATAGGGTGTTTTATCGGTGTAAATAGTAGTCTTGTTATTGTTATTATTGATAAAAGTAATGTTGTAATGTCAGGGGGTATTTTATTTAAAATGTTAGTTTTGGGGATTAATGAAATGGTATTTGCATTTCCTCTGAATTTTTAAAAGGTTATTCCTTATTTTTTATTTACAATACCAATATTTTTATTAAATTATTAAAACTTATTTAATGCCAATGTGATTATGTTTTTGTTACTTATTTTTGTGGTATTTGAGATTTTTCTTCCAGTCAGAAGCACTTGTTGATTGCTTTGTTGAGATTGGAGTTTGTTGTGCTGGTTCTTTGTTTCTATACTTATTTTTATTTGTGTAATTTTAATTATAGGTTTTTTTTTTTCGTTTGTGAGGGTTCGTTGTGCTTATCTATTTTGGTTTCTATGATTCATAGTCATGGTAATGATTATTTTGAATCTTACAGTGTTTTTAATGTTAAGGTTCCTTTGTTTTTTTAATTTTTTTGTAACCACTTTGTGTCTTTTTTCTGGGTTTTGGTGATTTGTTTTTTATTGTTCTTTATTTCCTTTGTTTATTTATTTTTTTTGGGGGGGTGGGGGGAGCTTGGCATACATTTTTGGCTGTGATTTGATTTCTTATATTCTTCTTAGTCTGTGAATTTGCATTCTTATGGTTTTGGCCAGAGAGTCTATTCTCCATTTGGGTTATTTTTTGGATTTTTTCTTTTTGTTGTTGTTCTTACTATTATATTGCTAGGTCTAAGACAGTATGTATTGCATCTGTTGTTGTGATATATTTGTGGGCCCAATGTCTAGCACTAAAGTAATCATAGTCTTCAGTAAGATATGAGAAAGAGTAAAGGGTTTTAACAGCTGCACCAGATCAAATGGTTGAAACATGTGTAATAATATTGGGCACGTTTGGGCTGCTGTATTTCACCATTTTACAGCCTGTTCTTGCTTGACGTGCGTTTTGAAACTTATGAAATATTTACTTCTTTAATTTTCCATTTTTTTTTTTCGGGCCGCACTAAACTGCGGGTAACTGAGACCGCGTATACTGAATCCGTGGGTGCGGGGGGTCCGCCTGTAATTTCTGCGTATGACACAATTAAAAGAACGCTTATACTGGGGACTGAAATCTGATTTCTATAGAGACATTTCTGGAGCCCTATCATTCTGACTGCTGGGTGAACAACCTTATACAGGGATCATGCCAATAATACAAACTAAGCACATATTTCAACGTGGAGATATGGTACAACTATTTGTGGAGAATGGCTGCCCACATACTGGAGATGATATTAGTAAAGAAGGTGTTAGTAAAAAGGAGTGCACTGTGTGAAAAATGTGTTATTTTACACTGCACAATACATACAAGATATTACTTTGTATTATATTCATTCAGACTGTAAAAGTGCTTAGATGATGGCAGTGGTGATGAAAGCAAGAAAGTTAGATGAGCTGTTTGAAAGGGAAGGTGGTGTAAGTCAGGTTTTCAAGAAAAATTACATAAGTGCTTATACAGTATCAAAACACCGAGACTTAGGGACAGTACAACTGGTGTAAGTTACAGATATTTATTTACCTCTTACAAAACAACACATATCAAAAGGTAAGTCAATGATAATTTTTACACTGACAGATGAAGTTGTGTATGGTCTCCAAATGAAGAAAACATGACTTACACCACATTGTATTTCAGGGGTCATAAGTTAAACGACACAAACTTTATGGTATCAATGACGAGGTGTACATCGAAGCTTGCCTTCAAAATTTATTTTTTGAAAACTGCATAATAAAAAAATTATCTACTTAAATTAGAAAATGAGGTACTGTAGACTCACCTTCCCAAATAAACCTCATCACAATCAGACCCAAATGCAGATTGCAATTTAAAGTAATGTTTTTTAGGGAAATGTGACTTATAAATATTCCAACTAAAAAGGATGATTTAGAGGAACTGAAATATACTATTTCCCCTCCAGGTCAGGGGGTTAGACTAACACTCCGGTTCGGAGTTCAAGTTGCCATAACAGTAAAGTTGGTAGGGTCCTGTCCCCCTTCTTGTCTGACCAAAGGGTAACACGCAGTTATTGTCTGGTTTGTAGTCTAAGCCTGTGGAAATATTGCGCAATGACATTGCTACGACATTCATGAGCCAGAGTTCAAGTTGCCATAACAAAGTTGATATGGGCCTATCCCCTTCTTATCTGACCTAATGGTGACATGCAGTTATTGTCTGGTTTGAAGTCTAAGTCTTTGGAAATGACATTAATGAAATTAAATTTTAAGGTACTGCTTACCTATGACGATACCTCTCTTACATATGACAATACCCGTCTTACATGTAGACAATTCCTCTCTTATACATGATGGTAACTGTCTTACACATGACAGTACATATCTTACATATGACAGTAACTCTCTTATGTACAACAACACCTCTCCTACATATGACAATACCTGTCTTACATGTGACAATACCTGTCTTAAAAATGACCTCTGTGCATATAATATTACATACAACCTGTATATATCAAAATACACATAAGACATGTTATGTAACAACTGTATGTAACACCTTCCCCTTGGAGAAGACCAATTTACACCTTAATTGTTCTTAAAAATAAGATTTTGAGGTGCACAGTCTATTGGACCTGTGTGGTTTTGCCTCATAGTTTGGCAAATTTAATTAACGTAGTGGCACGTCCTCTTGTGCCATGGCTAAACTCTCATTGCTGGTAGGTATTTTAATGTTTAGTATATTTCCTGATCCATTAGTGTCAGTAACGGCTTTTATGCAACTAACTTTACCATTCAAACAATTATACAATTTGTATAGCATGTACAACCCAATTAAAATGATACAAATATATACCAGTGCAGAATATGTGTTATGAGATGATGTGTGCAAACTTTTCCACTCTTGTTCCCTGATCATATTTTCTACATCAGAGATCCTATGGCTAGCAGTCTTCAAGTTGTCTAAATGTGACACAATATTTTTGAAGCTGGTATTGAAACTTACAGTACTACTGTTGAACTGCACATTTAATTCTTCACAACAATCGTATTCCAAATGTACTCTGGACATAAAATCACTTTCATAACCTGGGTTATCTACAGTCAGGATAGAATGAGTCTGAAATAATACTGATTTTCCAAAGCCTTTACAATTGGCACTTATTCCTAAGTTTTCAGTTCCTAATACAATTACGTCAACTGGAGGCTTATCCATACAAAATACCGCGATACTTTCAATTGTGGGGACAAAATAAATCCATTTGTTATTTGCTAATTGTGTCCCAACTGAATTTGAAATTTCAAACACACTATCATAACTGGGGAGGGGGACACACACACTGCCTCTGGATTGTAACAATATAAACATACAGTCTTTGTGTTATTGGGAAGAGAGGAGGGGTTGGTTCTATTTACAGACCTATGACATGGCATTCAATATTTTACGTGAATCAATCCATTCCTTGTCCGTTATATAATAATATTGTCGTGCATGGTCAATCCACAAGAATGACTTACCTTTGTCTATGTACAGGAACTTGGTTCGATCCAAAGGGATGGGTATTGGGATTAGCTCATATATATATTAAAATTGCCTCTGTTATTACAAAGATGTAACCTCAAATACCATTCTTTATGTATACTTGTAAATCAGATTGTCTGAGTAATAAGTGTGCTGAGTCCTTGCTCAAAGGGAAAAGTAGGGCGGTATGTTTGGGAAAAAAGAGACACACTTTACTGATGCTTCTATCAAGGTGACTGGGGAGAATGCTTGAGGTTATAACACCCATTTTTGTGCATTTATTAACCTCTCAATCAACAAATCAAGATTACTTTGCACTGTATTCATCGCATTGTTTATTCCTAAAATATGTCCCTCAATCCCAATTTTAGCACTGAATAAATTCATTTTCTTAATTGGTTTCTAATTTTTAAGTATTCATATATTTAGTACCTTCACAAAAGATATGATAGACGTGCAGTCAAAACACATCCATCTTTAATCTAAGCTAAAGGTTGTACACTAGCTGTTAACAACTATATGTTTCGGCCTCTATATTGGCCATCATCGTGTTGTAATACATGGGTTGTTCCAAAATTTTCCGTACTGGTGCCGCCATCTATACAGCAGTTGTGGTAACGCGAAGCACCGGTAGATGGTAGGACTAGCATTTTTAGCGAGTCAGCGTGCCAAGTTTCACGTAGGCGGGTTGACGTGGGCAGTTTTTACTCGCGTTTGTTTGGAGTCGTGTATGTGGCCCGTGGCGTTTTTCACGACGGATCAGAGACAGGGACAGCGAGTGTGCATCAAATTTTGTGCCAACCTTGGGAAAGTGCTACGGAAACCCTCAAAATGATTAACAAGGCTTCGGGGACCAAAGCTTGAGTCGTACACAGGTGTTTCAATGGCATACCCGGTTCAAGACCGGTCGCACATCAGTTGATGACGACGAACACACAGGGAGACCCACAAGTTGCACAACTCCTGAAGCTGTTACACGAATTCAAGAGCTCATCCGTCAGGATCGACGTCGGACCATTCGCGACATTGCTGAGGAGATGGAAGTTGGTTATGGGACATGCCAGCGGGTTCTGACGGAAGAACTGAGCATGCACCGGTGTCGCAGCCAAATTTGTGCCCAGGATCCTGACAGCTGACCAGAAGCAGCAGCGCGTCAACGTCTGCACTGAACTTCGTCAGCTCGCCTCCGACGATGAAACCTTCTTGTCTAGGGTCATCACTGGTGATGATAGCTGGGTTTACGGTTACGACCCTGAAACAAAGCGACAATCCTCCCAGTGGAAAAGCCCCACGTCACCAAGGCCAAAAAAAGGCCAGACAGGTGAAAAGCAATCTCAAGAGCATGATCATCACTTTCTTCGACATCAAGGGGTTTGTGCACAAAGAATTTGCCCCAACAGGCCGAACTGTGAATTCGGGTTCTACTGCAAAGTTTTGCGGAGACTGCGTGAAAAAGTGTGAAGACATCGCCCCCAAATTTGTCGAGAACACCTGGCTGCTTCACCATGATAACGCCCCGTCTCACACTTCCGTCCTCACCCACCAGTTCCTGGCGAAAAACAAAATTGCTGTTATCCCCCATCCACCGTACTCCCCTGATTTGGCACCCTGTGACTTTCTCCTATTTCCAAAAATGAAATTGAAACTGAAAGGACGCCGGTTCGATACCATTGAGGAGATCCAGGTCGAATCGCAGAGAGTGCATGACACTCTGACAGAAAAGGACTTCCAGGAAGCATTCCAAAAATTGAGGAGACGGTGGGACCGGTGTCTACATGCGGGAGGGAACTACTAGGTTGACGGCGGCCGATATGCTATATGGTGAGTTTTATGATTTTTACAGCGTCAGTCCGGGAAATTTTGGATCAACCCACATACTTGCTATAAGTTAACTATACAGTAACATAGTGTATGTTATTGATGACGAGATCCCGTTCATCATATCTTGTAACTTGGATTCAAGTTAAAACTAGTTGTTTACTTGTGTGTGTGTGTATATATATATATATATACACACACACACCCTAGTATGCTATAATACATTGCCTGGAAGCAATTCTCATGATGATGTAACAATAGGTGTTGTAAGGTTATGCGGCGGGGTACTAATAGGCTACGCATTGATGTACAGTCTTCATGTAGGTGATAGCCAGATTTGTGCCTTGGTTGTAAGCTCCAGGACATATGTTCAGGAGGCAGAAATCTATGGATGAGGTGGGGCTTGTGGCTGTGGGCGGTGTGTTGTAGATCCCTTTGTGTAGACGGGCTTACCTCAAGTTGTAATCCTCTAATACATTATTGTGGGGGAGACATCTTGTTATGGGCTAGTCTGTAATGAGTAGGTAGAAGCTGCATTGTTATTGCTGGTGTTAGATTGAGGTGTATATCGTGGCTGGTAACAATTAAATACAATTACTTGTCACTATTGAAACTGACACTTCAGCAGCACCCATGTATAATACGCTGTGTAATTAGCATGTGGAACTGATATGAGCTTGTGCATTAATTCTTGGAGACGGCCCGGTTGCTATGTGGATGTAATAATATTAGTCTAATACCTAACACAAAACTGACTTATCACTGTTGGCATTCACCCTTGTAGAAGGACATGATGTAGAATAATTTAGCACATGGATCCTCAGACACACTCTCCGGCTGAGAAGGAAGATATTGGGTTTTCCCATAAAATCAAAGAATTACGACAAATTAACTCATATTTTATTCCAACTAACTGCAAAATAATAACTCCATAAATATTTATTATTCAATAGCATATCCTACTACATGTTCTGGCTCTTATTAGCCATCTTCAGGGAGATGATTAAAACATAGGGACTCCCATTTTAATGTACGAACAGATGGAATGCATTACAGAATAAAAATTGTATAGTGCTATATTCATGCAGTTAGTTGGAATAAAATATGTGTTAATATGTCTGTTGCATGGAATATGTACAATATTTGACCATGATGAGTTATCTCTAAACGTTTACTGATCTTGGGGACCAGATCTACTGTAGGGTCCTTTGTTTATTTGACCCATATTGGTGGTCACTGCCTGGTGTCTTACTGTATGGAACTTGGCTGACTCAGTGACAGCCAGCTGTGCCAACCTTTTCCCACGAGTTTATCATCATCTGTAGCTGACACACAATCTTCAGTCAAGATGGGAATATGACTGGAACATGATGTGTTTGTGTACAACACTCATACCTAGTACTGATACTAGAAGGTACATCATGAACCCAGATGAAATTTTGTTTTTTTCTAAGCACAACAGCAATTTACAAACACATGAATTGGTTTTGGACAACAGATTGTATTCTTGACAGGAATAGGACCTGCAGAAAATGTGGTAATTGAGGAAAAATGATACCAAATCAGTGCTACTTTGCAGACATCTCCAAGCAAATCTTGTTTTAACTTGACCAGTAGACAGGAATGTCTTTACTACCAGCATGAATTTGGGAAAAGTTGAGGGGGAGAGAAAGAGAGAGTAGATGAAATGGTACCTTTTATTCTTATAAGGCACTGCTGGTTCACGGGCTCTGTAAAACACACTGGCGCAACAAGGGTGGAGTGGGGGGGGGGGGGGGGGGGTGTTGAACAAATTCAGTTGAGGAAAGAGTACAGAGAGAAAGGGGATCTGCAGGCAGCTGTTATTTGGTACAAGAACTTTCATTTCATATAGTAAAATTTTCTTAATTTTTGGTACTTTAAGACTATTTGTGATGACAACCAATTTAGTCATTGCTAATGTAAAACAACTGCGAACCTAGGTAGTTTTAGAATTTTACTGCCTTTTTTCCGAACATTTTGGGGTGTTGGCGTCCTAAATTCAGCAATTTTTAACATTTTTCACAATCGGGTTGGGTTTGGCACGATTTTGGAGGGCCTTCGGAATTTCGGGGGGCGGGGGGTTTGAACCCCCCCTAGGTACGCCACTGACCCCTGACATCAATACGCATGCTTTGGGGGAGACACTTGCCGTGCAATGTCAGTGCACTGCGCCACTACTCTTCTGCACCACTGATATTCTGCAATATAAAACCTGCCACCATGACGAATGCTGCAAAGGAGCAGCACGTCGCCCGCAGTGTTAAATGTGCAAGGTCAGCAGTCTGAATTTTTACTGTACTTGCAGAAGGCCTAAGCAACGAATGTCTTTGCCAAGTATGTATGTCCCCCGGTGCTGCAAAGAACAGTACAAACATAGCATTCCTCTTCATATTACCTTGTAAGAGTGCAGGTAAACAGAACTGCACATGCAACTGGCCCTCAGAATGCTTTATCACCAACATATAAATTCAGTTCTATTTTGTATTTGTAATTATATTGTAAACATTTGGGACTTGTATAGGAGCATCAGTGACTTTAAGAAGGGGTACCAGCCTAGATGTAATATAGTAAATGATGAGAAAGGCGACTTGGTTGCAAACTCCCACGGTATTGTGGCTAGGTGGTGGAACTATTTCTCCCAGCTATTCAATGTGCATGGGGTTAAGGATGTTGGGCAGGCAGAAAAACACACAGCAGAACCACTAGTACCTGAACCAAGTGCTCACATTTATGGCAATGACATCTTCTCCTAATTTTCTCATGTGGGGCTCACAATTACTTCTAACCTCACATAAAAATATGCCTAAATTCCTCAGACTGGTAATTCTGGTGGAACTCACAATTTTTGTAAAAGTTATTTCTTCTGGCATCATTGACCACTTCTTTTCCATCCATTTTTTTTCTCCATCTCTGTGTTTCTGGGTAATTAAGATGTATTTGCATTGCACTCTCCTCTCCTTGCCATAACAGACATTCTCACTCTTGACCACACCCCTCAGCTCCCTCGATTTCAATTGTCCCATTCGAAATCAAGCTAACCCACTCCAATCATTCCCATTATAAGGTACTACACATTCCTCCCAACATCCTCCAACCTTAATATTGCAGTAATCAACTAACAAATGTCTACCCAAAATATTTACTAAGGCTGTCTGTCATTGTATACCTGTGCATTTGATTTTCAGAATGATGGACAACTAGCTCAGAACTGGGTTCGAGTGAACAGTGTAAACGACATCAACATTCCAAAAATGCAATTCCTTTCCTCTGCAATTAATCAGCTACTACCTATTCATGAAATACACTGCACTGCGCACATAGTTTCAGCTAATGAAGTCAAAATCTTTGATGGGCTTAAACTGTACCCAAAGATTTTGCAATTTAAGAACAAACAACTGGCACTACAGTACATCCTGAGTGAAATCACAAAAATCCAAACAACTCAGCCTGCATATTTCCTCAATATCCTCTTCAGGCATTCCATAGAAATGGTCAAAATGCACAATCACCAGGTCACCAGTGATGACCTAAAATCAGTTGCTGTTTGGGAACTGCCACCTGGATTTTTGGCAATCTCACTTCTTCACTTCTGACCCAGAGACAATGGCAAAATGTACCAAGATGCACTAAGATAAACACATGGAGACAGTCATAGCAATTAATTACGTGTTTAAATTACATGTTTCCCGCTACCTTACTCTCAGTCTGTCTATGTTTGGGACAAGCAGGATGAGAACATGAAGACATGAATCTTGTCCACCTTTCTGCTGCCAAAGACACAGTATGGTGCCAGTAAATACTGATCGATCTTCTACTGCTAACCAAAATATAGGGTCATTATATTATGTGACAACTGTCAGATGTCACTTCCTGTCAGCTCACTTATCTCATTACCACAGCCCAGCAGCTGAATGCCCACATTCGCTGCAGGGTAGCAGAAAGACTTGAAAAACAACAACTGTCAGATAAAATAAAGACCTTGAATTTGCCTATGTACCAGATTTTCATATATTTTTTTACCCTCCTTTTATAAAGTTAAAAAAAAAAAAGCACTTCTGGGGTGGTCATGTCCACTGTGTATATAAAAACCTGTCAATCTCATAAATATTCTCACAAACCAAGTAAATTTGTTAAAGTTTACTGTATTATCATACACCTCTCACACGTAACTACCTTTGAAACTCAATTTCAGTTTCAGAATAATACATCAATAATTCCCAGATTGATCCGTATATCCTGAACAAGTCCACTGGTTATCTAGCCTGTGAGGAAGTTTATACAGTGGCTAATAAACCCATACAGCAGTCATATAGCAATATATTCTGCTAAATGTTCATGCAAGTAGTTCCATCCCTAAGCTTTGCAGCATTGTAGAAATGTATTCCTGGTTTCAAAAAAATCATTGTCATTATTACCGTCTCATGCACTGTCATTTATAACACATATGCGGTAACTACACAGAAAAATATTTATATAAATTCATCATCAATATCTCTAGTGGTCTTCAAATCTACAAGAAGTAAATATCTAATGCTTTCTAATGTAGAGTGTGAACCCGATATTTGATCCTCCCCATAAATAATGAAATCCGCTTTAAAAGCCATCATTTTTTAAGCTATACAATATTTGGTGACATATGCCATTTGGTTATGAAGCTGATTTGTGGGTGCTGACACTATCACATTACTCTACAAATAACCAAAAAATTACTTTCATTCAAATGCTTAAACCTACATAAAGTGGCAAGCCAGAAATAAGAATCAATAAATGTAACATCTGTTTAGAGACTTCTGTATGTAATTATGGTCAGTATAATTTTCCAGTAATTTGGGGTTTAGCTGTCAACAAATATACACTATTTGGGATATTAAGACAAACTGTTACACTGCAGACATCAGTTACTGAGCACGAAAATAACAGGCATACACTCTTGTGCACAACCAATAAAGAGAATATCAATGAAGGAAGAGATGGTCAAAATTATTCTATAGACAGACTAGAATCTGGCCCATAATCAAACAGAATGAGTAGTTTAATTGAAAGGTTTTTTTCTTTAATGCAAATTACCTGGAGTACTCACCACCAACATAAACAATTAATTCACTAAAAGCCACTAAACAAAAATGCCAGCTTTGCACTTACTTGTCACCAAATGAAAGACCAGTATCATATGCAGAATTTAACAAAAGGTTCTAGAGGAATTTCATAATTTCTCAGTATGGCTGACATATGCAATCCTGTGTTAAACGCAAATAGGAAATGTTAAAGACAAATACATTTAATAGCGACAATCAGATGTGTGGAACTAAAGATATCTTGGATTTCGATCCATATCTGGGGACAAACATGTTTAAACAGGCAGATATAAGATGCATACATGAAATTTACAATTTTTTTTTAAAGTCTCCAATTTTCTCCTATATGAAAATCTTGCTGCCTGGCTCAGCAGTCTTGTACATTAAATTATCTTTGACATGGGGCAATGTAATGCCCAAGTTTAATCAATGACACAGAAAAGAGTCATAGTCATAAGCACTTTAAGAGGAAACCCCTCCCCACAACAACTACACACACACACACAGTCATTTGCAGTTAAGAAACAAGATGGAAACACATTTTCCTGGCTTCCATTCTGTTATTTTACAATGCAAAAGAATGTAATCTTCACAGAAGTTACTGTCCTCCAAACAGAAAAACTTTCATTGATCATTTCTGGATAACAGTTTCATCCATCTGCCATGTTGGAAGCACAGACAAATGGAAAAACTAGCTTTTTTTGAATATGTTCAATCTTCCAAGCATTAATCAGATCCATAAGATATACAAAAACCAACAAAATGCACTTCAATATTTATGATATATTTTATTAAAACATCAAAAACATAGCAGTGAATTTTGTTGGTTATTTATATACTAGGAAAAACTAGCCTCTAATGAAACGATGTTCATAAAACGTATAAGAGAAAGGTGTTTGATGATTCAAGAATTACTAAAAGAGGCTATATACATGGATGGATAAATAGAATGGTAAACACATGCATACACCATAAAAAGAGCAGAAGGCAGTATGTTTGCCATGTTCATAACCAGTTTGTTTTTATGATAACAATGAATCCATAAAGAGTCTCATCACAAAAACAGTATATCCTGCTATGAATTTATGGTGCCTACTCTCCTTCTAATTCTTCAATTGTGACATACAGTTAACTACAAATTAAAAATTAATTAACAATCCTCGTGTATGCACGATTTCATCCACTAAATATTCTCACCACAATGAATGTTGGATATAACCTCAAACTTTCACATCATCTACCTGATCAATTTTCATACAAAATTATGTATTTAACTCCAACAGTTCAACAGTAATCACCATTAAACACAAAGTTAAATAAAGGTTATGTGTGTTTGACATGTCGTTTTACTTTCTATAAATACATTACCTCAACAAAAGTGGTATATTTTGCAGACATACATTTCTAACCAAAATTTCTGGTCCTTAATTAAGTGGTACTAGTGTCACTCACACCTCACAAGTCTCAAATACACTATGACTGCATTACAATGGCATGAATTTACAGATTACAAAGGTAAGATGGCCTCTAGTGGCACCAAGCTTCAAGGTCTGTAAACTGGTTCCAACATTACAGCTGACTTTCATTTTACATGCTCTCGTTACCAATGTTTTCACCTATCGGTAATTATACTTCAGCCTTCCACGATTACCTGAATTGTCCAAGTCACTTAACATTCATGATCCAACTGATCACAAATTCATACTCAAGACAAAATTCATGTTAAATTTACATAACAGGGCCTACTGTAACATTTTTACATTTCATTTGTTTATTGACTTAATTTTGCATAATTATTCACTTCTCTTGTGCCATAACACAATGGGATGATGGACAAAGACCCAAGAGTGAATCGTACCAAGTATAACATAACATCATCAGAATCCTACAAAATTGTACAAAAAGTATACCATCTTTAATTTAACCTTGAAAATTCACAGTCCTTTATTTTCGAGAAGCAATCCCTATTATTATATGTTACAGGCTACACTTCCTGCTTTATGCAGTTTTGATATATGATGTTATCTTTAGAAAGGCAATCATCTCTTATAAAACAAGGCAGGAAAGCTAAAAGGACTCCGAGTACTCCAATGGTTACAGGTACCTCAAAAAGTTCTTCAGCATCAAACTGCAGATTCACAGAAAGACGTGACATAAAAGGTCAGCCCATATGCCTCTTTCTTCAACATGGAAAAGAATGAAATTAACTAATGTGTCCCACTTCTGGGCCTGTTTCTCCAAGTTCAGAGCAAGAACATAGGATTCAAGAAATCCAATAGGGTTACCTGTGACTTAGGTGCATTTTGGGCTTCACAGACAAACTAAAGACATACTCATACTTTTGCTGTATCTTACTCAGGTGTAAAATTATGTTACATGAAATATAACAATATTTACTATTTGATGTAAACAGTCACATTACAGGATTTTTATAAATATGCACAGAAACAGCTATTTGGGTCAAAATTTTAGGCATAAGGAATCAGATTTTTGTTAACAATTTTCATTGTAATTGTAATTGTAATTTTATTTCTCCAATAAATCTTTGGTAGATACAGAGTAAGTCATTACGAACGTAGCTTGCATAGCAATTGTCACTGAGCTTAACCTATTATTCATATTTCCTGTTTTACTCAAAATCTTATTACATAAAGTTTTCATTCTGTAATAAATTAATTTAATTGCACTCACATAGCTATGTATATACATGCTTATAAATAAATATATATAACTAAGGTATACACTATTGTTCACCATTTTCGTTTAATTCAGAATATTCTTAACAGAA